>Ga0213863_10000015_pt1 | contig 140067 bp, 145 predicted proteins | sample PICome_8_FD_160128 | JGI IMG/M metagenome (GOLD analysis project Ga0213863, IMG submission 160128) | Coastal seawater microbial communities near Pivers Island, North Carolina, United States - PICO497 | ecosystem: Environmental > Aquatic > Marine > Coastal | place: USA: North Carolina...
TTTCTTCTTTGTTTTAGTTTTTACCAATTTAGTGTTCTTTTTAGAACGAACTGGTTTTGTTTTTTTAAGCTTAGAAACTTTAATCTTTTTCTTTTTAGGAAGAGTTTTCTTCTTTGTTTTAGTTTTTACCAATTTAGTGTTCTTTTTAGAACGAACTGGTTTTGTTTTTTTAAGCTTAGAAACTTTAATCTTTTTCTTTTTAGGAAGAGTTTTCTTCTTTGTTTTAGTTTTTACCAATTTAGTGTTCTTTTTAGAACGAACTGGTTTTGTTTTTTTAAGCTTAGAAACTTTAATCTTTTTCTTTTTAGGAAGAGTTTTCTTCTTTGTTTTAGTTTTTGCTTTTATTTTCACTGGGCCTCTTCAATTGCTTTTAGTATTGCCTCTGGTCGCTGAGCTCCTGATAGAAGAATTTTTTCGTTAAATATATAAAATGGTACCCCCGTTATTCCCATTTTTCTTCCAATTGCATCCATCTTGTTTACTTTGTTTATGTTTTCTGAAGATCGTAACTCTTTTTTTAAGATATCCTCATCAATACCATGCTTTACTCCAACTTTTACCAAATTGTTCTCATCGCCAATATCAATCCCTTTTTCAAAATAATCTGAAAAAATATTATAGACAACTTCTTTTTGAACCTTTTCTTTTCTAGCAAGATCAATCAATATGTGAGAAGCTACTGTATTGGGAGTTTTTGTAATACTGCTTAGCTTGAACTGTAGACTTTCTTTTTGGGCTTCTAGGACCATATTGTCGTACATAGGCTTTGCATTTTCTAAACTTCCAAACTTTTTTTGCACATACTCTGTCCTATTCATTCCCTGCTTGGGCATATCTGGATTTAATTGAAAAGGAACATAGATAATCTCAAAATCTTTATTTAGTTCTTGAATGGATGAAATTAACCTTTGGCTGCCAATAAAACACCAACCACATACCGTATCTATAAAAATTTGAATTTTCATTAAAAAATTTATTTAAACTCTTTTAATAAATTTTCCGCGCTTCTTGCAATTAAATTTGTATCACTATTAATGGCCACGTATGTGAATCCATCCGACACGTACTTTTTGGCATAGTCTTTTTTGGCAGTTAAAATACCGGCTGGCTTTTTACTTTTTTTACAATACTCCAAGCCCTCCATAATGAGTGACTGGACCTCTTCGTCTTCAAATTGACCTATTTTACCAATTGATGCTGAGAGATCACTTGGCCCAAGAAAGATACCATCTATTCCTACAACCTCTGCAATTTTAGAAATATTCTTAATTGCCTTTTTGGTTTCACATTGAACCAAAACACAAATTTCATTGTCTGCTTTCGTATAGTAGTCAGTGACAGTTCCATATTTATTCATTCTAGCTGCTGACATCACACCTCTTATTCCTTTAGGTGGATACTTTGTAGCTTGTACGGCTGCGATGGCTTCTTTTTCATCTTCGATGTATGGAAATAAAATAGTCTGCGCTCCCATGTCTAAAACTCTTTTTACTATTACTGGTTCATTCCAAGGAACACGAACAATTGGTTCAGAAGAAAAACCTTGTATAATTTGAAGTTGGGAAAGCACTTCTTGTATATCGTTAGGAGAATGCTCCATATCTACAACGATCCAATCAAAACCTACTATCGATAAGATTTCTGAAACTGTATTGCTAGATAAACAGCTCCATATACCAATCTGTTTTTCAAATTTTAAAATTTTTTGTTTAAAAATGTTTTTTCTAATTTCCATAAAATGCAAATATCTTGATGCCTAATTTAATAGCAAATATTTAAAATACTTTATAGAAAATAAGTAATTTATTTACCGAAGGCATGAGTTATATTAATAAGAAATGAAAACTCTAATAATTCAAACTCGTCCTGGCATTGGAGATTTGTGCGTATTTTTACCTGCAATTCATGAGATCTGTTTGAACAGTGTTAATTCTAAAGTTGATTTGTTAACTAAGAAAAGAACCTGCGCTAAAGAAACATTAGAACATGATCCTTTTATAAAAGATATTTTTTTTCTGGAGGATTTTCAAAAATCTAATTTAAATCTTATTAAATTTATAAAAAAAAATTTATATGAAAAAGTCTATATTTTTCATTATGGTATTAGATATCCACTAATCTGTAAATTAGCGGGTGTTAAAAATGTATATTTTTATGGATGGGTAAAAAAAAATGAAAATATTGTAGAAAGATCAAAAGCATCTTGTGCAAAGTGGCTAAACAATCAAAACTTAAATTTTTCTTACAAGATATACAGAAAAAATATACCGCCTAATAACAATGATACTATTATTCTTGGAGTTGGGGGAAGTGGTCCTACAAAAAAATGGTCTACTGATTATTTTGCAAAACTAATTGAAGAAATAACTAAAATAAAAAAATACACTTTTTTAATAGCTGGAGGAATCGATGAGCAACCAGTGGCAGCTCAATTTAAAAAAAAATTCTTAGATATTAAAATCATCTCACTTTGTGAAAAAAGCATAAAAGAATCTATTAATTTGATAGATGGGTCTAAAATTTACATAGGAAATGACACTGGCTTTATGCATTTATGTGCAGGGCTTGGCATTTCATCCTACGGTCTCTTTGGTGATACTCCCACAAATTATGGCGATTACTCAAACAAAATTATTCCCATCACGCCAAGAGATATAAAACTTGTTGGTCATGGAACAATGGGTATGAACAAAATATATCCTGAAGACGCATTAGAAAAAATTAAAGAAATTATTTAAAGAATTTTTTTAAATTCTGAATTACTTTCTCTGAATCTTTGCCTAATATAGATTTTAACTTTTCACTCCCTAACAGTTTATTTATTTTTTTTTCAAACTGCTGTTTGATATTTTCTACAATTACTTCGTTATTAATCTTAACAGCGATATTGGTAGTAATTGCAGAAATCACATCCTTGAAATGATTTGAATTTTTAGTATTTCCCACATTCGTAAAAATCATTTTGTCTAAAATAATATTTTTTTTAAATTTTAAATCTTTTGCTAATACAGAAATCTTTATTTTTGGTATAATTAATCTATCAATTACAAAATCAATACTTTTTCTATTTTTGTTTAACTCATTATTACCAGGTAAAATTTGCTTCGTGGGCTTTAATTTTTCAACGATAGAATTCTTATTGGGACTCTTATTTAAAAAACCTTCCAATAAATAAAAACTGTCCACGATTTTTCCATTTTGGACAATGACATCGTAATTTAGATTTATATTTTCAAACGATATTTTACTAAAATTTATTATGCCTGAGGTAAGCATATCTAATTTTAGTTTGCCTTCTATAGATGAAATTGTTGCCAAATTTTCTCGAGAAAATATTGGACTATTTTTTATTTGAATATTTTTTATTTGAATATTTTTTATTTGAATGGAGCCTTTCAAAAAATTAGTATTTATTTTTCCTAGAGAAACTTTTCTGCCGGTATCAACTGATAATCTTTTTGAGATTATTGATTTTGCTATGGGATCAAAAAAAAATTTAAGAAAAATAAGTATGGCTAAAATTAATATTGATAAATATATGAGAAATTTTTTCATATTAATAAGCTCAATACGTATACTAAAAAAACAGATGCTGCTAAGATTATAAACCCTATAAGTTTGTTTTTGATAAAAAAATAATTAAACGTTTCTATTATAAAGCTCATGCTAACTATATTCTTTTAATAAGATATCTCTTGCGTTGTTTATTTTGCTAGCTAAATAATGATTGCCACTTTTGTCTGGGTGTAAACTTTGTATCAAATTTTTATGTGCTTTAATGATATCATTCTTATTGCAACCTGGCTTGACTCCCAAAACCTGAAAGGCTTCCTCTTTACTAATGCCAGAAGAATTACTTCCTTGTGACTTTTGATAAAAAGATGGGCCTTGCTTTTTTGCAGAAGATAAAAGTTTAAATAAGTAAACAATATTAAAAATATTAAATACTTTTTTTTTTAAAGCTCCAAGTATTAAGGCAAAAAATGGGAGTGATAGCAAATACCTTCCCACAAAAAATAAAACAATGATAGCTAAGATCGATATACCAATGGTGGAAAATCTAAAAAAAGTAGAAAATGCTTTGGACTCAACATTGGCCATCAACCATAAAAAGCCATATACAGTTAAAAAAATAACAATACCTAAAAATAAAAAATTCATAAATGAAGAATACCATACCCAAACTTCGCAAGGAAACAAAAGTCATTAAAATTCATAGCGACGAATTAAACGATGATTATGCTTGGATTAAACAAGACAATTGGCAAGAAGTTTTGCAAAAACCTCAGGTTTTAAATTCTGAAGTGCTAAATTATTTAAATGAAGAAAATAAATTCACTGACAGTCAACTAGAAGACCAAAAAACTCTCAAACAAACAATTTTTAAAGAACTAAAAGGAAGAATTAAAGACAAGGATTCGTCTGTTCCTATTAAAGACGGAAATTTTTCTTACTTTATGGAATATGCCGAAGGATCTGAGTACCCATGTTACAAAAGATCAAACCTTGGTAAAACTGACATCATTTTTGATGCTCAAAAAAGATCCATTGGTCAAAAATTTTTTAATATAGCCTCTATTAGTCATAGCCATGACCATCGATACATTGCCTACAATATTGATAAAAACGGAAGTGAAAATTACCTACTTTCTGTAGAAGATCTTGTGGAGGGAAAAATTATTACTAAAGACATACCAGATACTACAGGGGAGATTGTTTGGGATACGAACAATCAATTCATTTATTATATTGGGCTAGATAATAATCAAAGACCTAATAAAATTTTTCAACATAAAATTGGTGAAAATTATAAAAAAGATATCTTAATTTTTGAAGAAAAAGATTCTGCTTTTTTTTGTTCTGTGTCTATTTCCCAAAGTAAAAAATATTTACTCATTAGAACTGCAGATCATCAAACCAGCGAATACTATACCAAAGATCTATCTCAAATAAATGCTCCTATTAAATTATTTTCTAAAAGAGTTGAAAAAGAAGAGTATGAAATAGATCATCGTAAAAGTCATTTTTACATTTTAACTAATTACAATGAGTGTAAAAATTTTAAAATTATGGCCTGTGAAGAGAGTCATTTTTCTAAAAAAAATTGGAAAGATTTTATTTTATATAAAAAAAATATCTTAATTTTAGATTTTTTAATTCTTAAGAAATGGATTATCTACCTTCAGCGTTTTGATGGCTTAAATCAAATTGTTATTCGAAATTTAGATAATGACGAAGAACATACTATTCATTTTGATGAAAAAGCTTATGAGCTTGATCTTTCGGATCAATATGAGTTTGATACTGACTGGATAAGATTCTCTTTTTCATCACCCATCACGCCAAAATCTATTTTTGATTATAACTGCAAAACCAAAGAGAGAGTTTTAAAAAAAACTCAAGAAATACCATCAGGATTTGATTCTAATTTGTATACTTGTGAAAGATTTTTCTGCAAATCTCATGATGGAGCTGAGGTTCCTATCACCGTTTTTTATAAAAAAGATTTGAAGTTAGATGGATCTAATCCTCTGCTCCTTTACGGATATGGAAGTTATGGAATTACAATTCCAGATTCTTTTTCTACCAGTAGATTTTCTTTAATTGATAGGGGTTTTGTATATGCAATTGCTCATATAAGGGGTGGGAGAGAAAAGGGGCAAGAATGGTATGAAGAAGGAAAGCTTCTTAAAAAGAAAAACACTTTTTTAGATTTTATTGCATGTGCTGAAATGCTTTGCAAAAAAAAATACACTTCTAAGAAAAAAATTATTGCCCAAGGTGGTTCTGCAGGGGGGTTGCTAATGGGCTATATATCCAATGAAAGACCTGATCTTTTTTTAGGAATAATTGCCCAAGTGCCTTTTGTAGATATTTGTAACACCATGCTAGATGAAGATTTGCCTTTAACTGTTACTGAAATTCCAGAGTGGGGGGACTTGAAAAATAATCAAGAAGCCTTTGAATATATAAGAAGCTACTCACCATACGATAACGTAAAAAAACAAGAATACCCCCATATGTTAATCACTGGTGGTGTAACCGATCCAAGAGTGACGTATTGGGAAATGACAAAATGGACTGCTAAAATTAGAGATTATAAAACAGATAATAATTTACTACTTCTAAAAATGAACATGGATGCAGGACATAGTGGAGCTAGTGGTAGGTACGATTATTTAAATGAAATTGCTTTGAATTATATCTTTTGCTTAAAAATAACTTCTCAATAATAATTTAATTATTTTTTTTTAATTTTTTTTCTATCTTATTCCAAAATAGTTCTTCGATCTTAATATTGTTGAGCTGATTAATCTCCTGAATTCCTGTGGGCGAAGTTACATTAATTTCAGTTAAATAATTTCCGATTGTATCGATCCCTACAAAAAACAAACCTTTCTTTTTCAAAAAAGGTTTAAGTAAATTACATATCTTTTTATCACGAAACACTAAATTGGTTTTTTTGGCTGAACCACCCGCATGAAAATTAGCTTTAATACTATTCTTAGCTGGTATGCGAGCAACGGATCCTGCATATTCACCATCAATCAAAATAATCCTTCTGTCTCCTAAGCTTATTTCTTTAATAAATTTTTGAACAATAATGGGCAATTTATATTTCTTTAGCAAATTATTTACTAATTTTTTGTTTCTAGCTTTGTTTGAATCAATTTTTTCAATACCCTCTCCTCCATTTCCATAAAGTGGTTTTATAATTGAAATTTTATTTTTTTTATTAAATTGCAAAATTTCCTGAAGATCACCTGAAACTAAAGTTGGGGGTATAATCTTATCAAAGTCAAACATGGATAGCTTTTCTGGATAGTCGCGAATATGTTTTGGGTTGTTAATAACTAATACTTTGTCTGATAGCTTTTCTAGTAAATAAGTTGCTGTAATATAATTCATATTAAATGGAGGGTCCTGCCTAACTAAAACGACGTCCATTGAATTTAAATTTATTTTTGTTATTTTTTTTAAACTAAAAAATTTATTTTTATTTAAATTTAAAGTAAAAAAATTACCTTTAGCGTTTACTTTATTGTTTTCTAAAGAAAGATTATTAGGGGAATAACAAAATAATTTATGTCCTCTTTTTTGAGCTTCTAATGCTAGGCTATAAGTACTGTCTCCCTTAGGATTAATTGTGCTCCAAGGATCCATTTGTATGGCAATATTAAAAAGCTTCTTCATCAAATAAAATGTTTATATTTTCTTTCCAGCTAGAGTTATATTTCTCTATTAGCATGGTGGCAGGTGTTTTTCTTGATTTAATCATTTCTTGTATTTCATTTAAAAAAATAGATTCATCTTTATTAGACCTATTTTTAATACCCCTTCTAACCAGCCCTTGCTTAGATATTTCAATAAATTTATTAGCATGCTCAAAAATGGGTTCGTTTCGCATATTGGTATTCAGGCCGTTTTTAGCTGCGTCTAAATAAGCATTATTTACCTCTTCAAATTTCCAATCTTTGATTAAATCATGAACGTGATTTAATGACTCTTCGTCATAGAGAAGCCCCGTCCAAAAAGCAGGTATAGAACAAAGTCCCGACCAAGAACATGAATCTGCAGATCTAATCTCCATATATGTTTTTATACGAATTTCATGAAAAATAGTTGATATATGAGACTCCCAATCTTTAAGGTCTGGCTTAATGTTTGGTATTTTCTTTAGATTACCTGTTAAAAAATTTCTAAAGCTTTCACCGCTTGCATCTAATGTTTTGTTATTTCTTGTGACAAAATACATAGGAACATCTAAAGCAAAATCTACATATTTTTCAAAACTGTTTTCATCGCTCATAAAAAAATCAATGAGTCCTGATCTGTCCGGATCTGTATTTTGCCAAATAAATGAGCGGTAGGATAAATAGTTGTTTAATTTTGATTCCTTGAAAGGAGAGTTGGAAAAAATAGAAAGTGCGATAGGAATTAAGCACGTAGCAACTCTTGTTTTTATTTTGTAATCCTCTTCATTTTTATAATCTAAATTAATTTGAGTTCCGCAAGTACGATGCATCATATCAAGCCCATGTGTACCTCTTGTTGGCATGTAGTTGCGCATAATATCGTAACGTTTTTTTGGTAATTTAGATATTTCATCAAAAGTAGCATTGGGATTAAAACCATTTCCTACCAGACCAATATTGAGCTTTTTACAAACCTCCACCATTTCATCTAGGTATTCATTTACTTCTTTGCAGGTCTCGTGAACGCTATCAAGCGGCTCTCCAGAAAGTTCTATTTGAAGTCCTGGCTCTAATGTGATGCTTTTATTATTTTTTTTTAAACCGATAACACTTTTCTCATCGTGAATAGGAATCCAGCCATTTTGTTCTAATAATTCAAATATTTTTTCTATACTTTGTGGTCCCTGATATCCAATAGGCTTTTTAGTTTTTATATTAAATAAAAATTTTTCATGCTCAGTTCCTATTTTTAAACCAGAAGCTTTAGAGCCATCTTTGAAAAAATTAATTAACTGCTCCTTATCAACAATGAGAGAATTTGTTTCTATTTCCATATTTAATTATACTGTATTTTTTGATTGTTAATGGATATTAATAATTCTACAAGAGTGTTCATTATACAAAACTGATTGTAACTAATATGAAAAAAGAAGAAGGTATAATTCCCAATTCACTAAATGAACATTGGATGCCATTTTCTGCAAACAGGGAATTTAAAGAAAATCCAAGATTAATTGTTGGTGCTCAAGGAGTTTACTTAAAAGATCATTTAGGAAGATCGCAAATTGATGCTAGTTCTGGCCTATATTGCAACCCGCTTGGTCATGGAAGAAAAGAGATTATTAACGCCGTTACCAAACAGCTGGAGCAATTAGATTATTGTCAGCCATTTCACCAGGGCTTTGGTGGCTCATTTGAACTTGCAACTAAAATTGCCAGCCAAACACCTGATAGCTTAAATAAAATTTTTTATACGATTTGTGGCTCTACTGCCGTAGAGAGTGCTATCAAGATTGCTTTTACTTATCATAGATTAAATGGAAACGAAAAACGCTATCGTTTTGTTGGAAGGGAAAAAGGTTATCATGGAATGAATATTGGGGCGATGTCGGTGGGTGGTATGCCAAATAATATTAAAGGCTATGATAATATTATGATGCCTGGAGTTTTGCGTATGAGGCACACTCAGTTGCCTGATCATAAATTTGTAGAAGGTCAGCCAGATACTGGAATAGAGCTAGCAAACGATCTTGAAAAATTTGTAAAAGAGCATGGGGAAGATAGTATTGCAGCATGCATAGTAGAACCAATTTCAGGATCAGTTGGTATTATAGTTCCTCCAAAAGGATATTTAAAAAGGCTTAGAGAAATTTGTAATCAATATAAAATAATTTTAATTTTTGATGAGGTAGTAACTGGCTGGGCTAGAACAGGCTCTATGTTTGCATCTGAAGAATTTGATGTCACTCCCGATATAATGACTTTAGCCAAAGCAACTACTAATGGGATTATGCCCATGGGTGTGGTTGTAGTTAAAGACGAAATATACAATTCCATCGTTGATAAAGCGCCCAAAGATACCATAGAACTTTTTCATGGATACACTTACTCCGGTATACCTGCTGCTGTTGCTGCTGGTTTGGCTGTACAAGATATTTTTGAAAAAGAAAATATTCTTAAAAGAGTTCAAGATTTAATTCCTTATTTTTTAAAAAGTTTATTTTCACTTAAAGATTTAGAAGGAGTAGAAAATATTAGAGGCTATGGATTACTAGGTGCTATTGACTTAAAAAACAAAGGACATGTTGCTGGAGCTGGGTTTGAATGTTTTAAAATTTGTTATGAAAATGGAATTAATTTAAAATCGACTGGAGACACATTAATTTTAGCGCCTCCATTTATTTGTGAAAAGGAACATGTCGACGAAATTATGGACAAGCTTAAAAAGGCTATCTCTATTTATAATCAAAAATAATATTAAGAATTGGCTGGTGCAACCCGGACAATGGGCCTTTCATCAATAGGCAAATGTACTAGACCTGCAAAAACTGACAGAAGTATTGATAAATACCAAGCATAGTCATAACTTCCAAATTGGTCATAAAAATAACCGCCTAAATAAGCTCCAAGAAAAGATCCCATCTGGTGACTAAAAAAAACAATTCCAAACAAAGTAGTTAAGTATTTGGTTCCAAAAATTTGAGCTACAATTCCATTGGTAGGTGGGATAGTTGCTAACCACAAAAGTCCAAAAATAACTCCAAATCCAAGTGCCACGTAAATAGAAGATGGAAATAATAAAAATAAAAAAAGTGCAATGGCCCTTAAGAAATAAAGCCAACTTAAAAGAATTTTTTTACTATACTTAGAGGAGAGGTATCCCATGGTTAATGTACCAAAAATATTAAATATTCCTATCAAGGAAAGAATCGCGGCGGCAGTCCAGTCTGGCAAACCAGTTTCTTTAATATAGCCAGGCATATGAGTTGCTACCAAAGTAATTTGAAAACCACACACAAAAAAGCCAGCTGTTAATAATTTATATCCTTTATGTTGGAAAGCTTCCTGTACAGCTTTAGGTGCGGTCTGATCTCTAGTAAATTGATTATTAGTTTCGTCTACATATTCTTTTTTTAATAAAAATAGCGAACAAAGAAGTCCAAAAACAAGAAGGTAAATGTAATATTCCAAAGTGAGTTTCCAACCAAATGTATCGTTGGAGAACTTTGCAAACATAGGCAGTAAAAAAAAGCCGATTGAAGCTGAAGCTGTAACTAAGCCAGTAGCAATAGTTCTATTTTTATTTGAAAAAAATTTTCCTACAGCTGAAATAGGAACAGACATTGCAGTTCCCCCTAAAGCAATTCCAACTAAGATTCCCAAGCTAGTTTGAAACTCAAAAACATTTTTTGGTTCTTGAACTAACATGTAGACACCAAAAATATAAATTAAAAAAGCAAAGGCGACTACTTTGCTTGGTCCAAACCTATCTGCTAAAAAACCAAAAACAGGTGCAAGGGTTCCCCAAAAGACCATTTGGATGGCAATAGCTAGACCAAACTGCGTTCTACTAAATCCTAAATCTGTCTCAAAAAAATTATAGAACAAACCCCATGTTTGTCTTATTCCCATAGAGACGAAAACAACCAGCGCCGCAGCTACTAAAATAATTATTGCTTTTTTATTTTCAAAAAATTTATCATTCATTAAAATAATTATGCAATTAAAACTAGAAAACTTCAATGAAGTATTACGTAATTCAACCTAAGGTTTTGCTATTTGAAATAAAGGTTAAAATTTAAAAATATTTCTCGCAGAATCAGATTATAGGTTTTCTAAATAAGGGAGATCAAATGTTAGAAAAATATTTTAATTACAAACAACACAAAACAGACTTTAAAACAGAAGTGACCGCTGGTTTTACAACTTTTTTAACCATGGCTTATATTATGTTTTTAAATCCATTAATTTTATCAGACGGTGGTTTTGATTTTGGTGGAGTATTTACAGCAACTATTTTGGCTGCAGCTTTAGCTTGTTTCATCATGGGCTTTTACGGAAAAACTTGGCCTATTGGACTTGCGCCAGGAATGGGACTGAATGCATTCATTGCATTTGGAGTATGTAAAGGTATGGGCTATTCGCCCGCAGAAGCGTTAGGTGCTGTGTTCGTGGCGGGTATGGTTTTTTTAATCATATCACTTACACCTTTAAGAGCTTGGATCATTAATTCTATTCCAAGAAGTTTAAAGTTGGGAATTGGTGCGGGTATCGGATTATTCTTAGCTATCATTGGATTTGAAATCATGGGAGTGACTGCGGATCATCCTGTAACTTTAGTAACACTTGGAAACTTAAAAAGCCCTATCGTTTTACTTGGATGCTTTGCGTTTGTGTCCATGATTATTTTAGAAAAACTAAAAGTAAAAGGAAATATCATTATCGGTATTTTGGTCTTTAGTATCATTGCTTGGGTTTCGGGAATTGCAAAGTTTAATGGCGTGGTCGGAGCTATTCCGCCAATGACACATTTAATGACTTTTGATCTGAGTGCAGCATTATCTGCAAGCATGATCACTGTTGTGTTTACACTATTCTTTGTAGATTTTTTTGATACTGCAGGTACGCTTACATCAGTTGCAAATGTAGCTGGCAAAGTTGACTCTAAAGGAAACGTAAAAGATATTGAAAGAGCAATGCTTTCAGATAGTGTTGGTACTGTTGCTGGATCCATGCTTGGTACATCAAATGTAACGAGCTATGTTGAATCAGGAGCTGGGGTAAAAGAAGGCGGAAAGACAGGTATGACTTCTATAGTTATAGGAGTTTGTTTTTTGCTATGCTTATTCTTTGCACCACTTGCAACATCTCTTCCTAAAGAAATTGATGGCGCAGCTTTAGTTTATGTTTCTATTTTGTTTGTGAAGAATATTGTGAACATAGAATGGGATGACATAGGAGAGTCTGCACCTGCTGTTATCGCGATGATTGCCATGCCACTAACGTACAGTATTAGTACTGGAATGGCTTTAGCCTTTATTTCTTATGCTTTAATTAAGTTAGGAAGTGGAAAGGCTAAAGGGGTATCACCAGCAATTTGGTTAATAGCAGTACTTGGAACTATTAGTATCGCTATATAAATTTTAAGGGGCTGCTCTTTGGGGTGGTCCCTTTATTTCCTAAGATTTAGAATGAATTTTCTTAATTTCCTCAATAGATAAAAGTTCATAATTTTCAAAGGGCTGAACAATCCAAGGGTTATCATCTAGTTTATTTGCACAGTAATCAGGCTCGTATGTAGAGTGTAATTTTTTCCAAAGAACTGCTGTTCTAATTTCTTTAATATTATCTTTGATTGCAGGGTATTTTTCTAACCAAGCAATACTTTGTTTTAAAGTTACTCCTGTATCTGAGAGATCATCACATAATAATATATTCCCCCCCATAGAATGAACGGTTGAACTCATCTCTCTAGAAAAAATAATTTGTCCCTGCTGATCTTCCAAATCTTCTCCACTATAAGATTCTACTGCTAGATAAGCACACTTGATTTTAAAAATTCTACTTAGAACATCAATGATTGGTGCTCCACCTCTCATTATACCAATTAATAAATCTGGTTTAAACCCACTGTCATGAATTTGGATTGCAAGTTTTTCTACGGTGTGATTATAATCTTCCCAATTAACTAAAAGTTTTTTTACCATAAATAATTTTAACTTAAAAAGAAGAGTTTTTATATGAAAGGATATTGGATCGCAATTTATAAAAAAATAGGAAGCCAAGAAAACCTTGGTGATTACGGAAAAAATGCAACTAAAGCTATTATAGATCATGGTGGAAAACCTTTGGTACGAGGTGGCAAATACAAAACCCTAGAGGGAAATGATATTCCTCGAACTGTAATATGGGAGTTTCCTAATTATGATTCTGCTATTACTTGCTACAATTCTAAAGAATACCAAGATGCATGGTCTCTTGCAAAAGATACAACAGAAAGGGATCTGGAAATTGTTGAGGGTGTCTAGTATTTAACAGGGACTGGGTCGATACTTCTCCACATATACCAAGTGGCAACAGTTGCGTAAGGAGACCATAATTTTTTAAGCTCTTCTATTTTTTTTTGAGGCGGGGGATATGCTGTTTTATAGTTTTTAGATATTGCTTTAAGTAAGCCAATATCTTGAACTGGATAAATATCTGGACGCAATTGATTAAAAAACAAAAACATTTCAGCTGTCCAACGTCCAATTCCCTTGACTTCGCTTAGGTATTTAATGGCCTCTTCATCATCCATTTTCTTTAATTTCTTAATATCAATACTTTTATCAACGAATTTTTTAGCTAAAATTTTAAGATATTCAATTTTTTGTCTTGATAAGCCACAGCTAGATAATTGAGGTTTAGAGAGTTTTAAAATATTTTTTGGAACTATCCTTTTTGCCTTATAAGAGAATTTTTTCCATACAGAATCTGCAGACTGTACAGATATCTGCTGGCCAATAATAGATCTACAAAGAGAGAAGAAGGGATCGCTTCTAGAAACCAAAGATCCGCTATGCGTAGCAATAATTTTTTTAATTATCTTGTCTTTTTTAGATAAAGTTTTTTTGGCTAAACTCCAATATTTAGGTTTTTTCATTATACTTGCCTAGCAATAATTGTTTTTTTATTTTTGATCTCTTCTCTTTTAAAAATAATGAAAGAACTTGCAACAATAAGTGCCGCTCCTAAATAAGTGGTAAAATAAGGAATCTCGTCAAAAATAAGTACTCCTGCAAAAGTTGCTATGATCAAGCTAAGGTACTTGATCGGAGTAACTGCTGAAATGGAGCCTTTGCGTAAAGACATGGTTAAAAAAATATTTCCAGCAGAGCCTGCAATTCCAATTAAAAAAAGAGGTACAAAATCACGGGCAGTAGGCATTTTAAATTCAAAGAACAATGAGATAGATCCACAAAAAATTATAACTAAAGTAAAGAAAGTTGCGATTAAATAATCAGGCTCTGTTTTTGATAGCTTTTTAATTAAAATGGCTATGATTCCAAAGAATAAACAAAACATTAAAGGGAAAAGAGAATGTACCGTAAATAATTCTGTTCCTGGTTTTAAAATAATTACAACACCAGCCAAGCCAATAATAATAGCTACCCATCTAAATAACTTAATTACTTCTTTAAGTATAATCATCGAAAAAATAGTTGCAAAAACCGGGGCTGCAAAGGTGATGGTTATGGCTTCTGCAATAGGTAAATATTTAACTGCTAAAAAGATCCATAACATTCCAAAGGTTCCTATAAAAGCTCTAGCCAAATGCATTTTTAACTTTTTAGTTTGAAAAAGATTTTTATATCTCTCTCTTGGAATAATAAAAAAAATAGGGATGAGTCCAAAAAGACCTCTAAAAAAAACGATTTCTCCGGTGGGATAGCTAGCAGACATGATCTTTACTAAAATATCCATGATCGAAAAACTTACAGCACTAATAGCCATATATATCGCGCCTATTTGATTAGAAGATAACATTGAGATTTATTTTACCATAATTAAAGATCTTAGTATAAGTGTTTTAGAATGAATAAAATCATTTTAGCCGCAGGTTGTTTTTGGGGAGTACAAGAAATTTTTGATTCTACACCTGGAGTTACAAAAACAGAAGCTGGTTATACTGGCGGACATATTAAAAATCCCACATATGAAATGATCTGCTCTGGAACAACTAATCATGCAGAAGCAGTTGAAATCCAATTTGATTCAAAGATTATATCTTATAAGCAATTGTTAAAAATTTTTTGGACTATACACGATCCAACAACTCTAAATAAACAAGGACCTGATATTGGAACCCAGTATCGTTCAGCAATATTTTATCTTAATGACCCTCAAAGATTAGAGGCAGAAGAATCTAAATCTGAAATAAATACAAAACAATATAATGGAAGAGTAGTCACAGAAATTACCAAACATTCTATATTTTATACTGCAGAAGAATATCACCAACACTATAATAAAAAAATGAAAGAAAAATATGGGATTAGTTAATACTGATTGGTTAAGGAAAAACCTGCTGAGTGATAATATTAAAATTTTAGATTGTTCTTGGCACATGCCTAACAGTGAAAGATCTGGAAAGTTGGAGTTTGAAGCATGCCACATTCCTGGATCTATATTTTTTGATATTGACGAATTCTCCGATAAAAAAAGTTCTTTTCCTCACACGGTTTTGCCTGATGATAAGTTTTCACAAATGATTTCTGATTTAGGAATTTCCAATCAAGATCATATTGTTGTGTATGATACCCTTGGTATTTTTAGCTCTCCAAGAGTTTGGTGGATGTTTAATTATTATGGACACAACCAAATTTCAATTTTAGATGGTGGTCTAATAAAATGGTGTAAAGAAAAAAAAGAGGTAGAATCAGGAAGGAGCAAAAAATACTCAAAAACAACTTTTACAGTTAGTAAAAATCATTCCTTATTAAAAACGTACGAAGATATCAAAAAAAATATTTCTAATAATTCTTTTCAAATTTTAGATGCGAGAAGCAAAGGTAGATTTGAAGGCATAGATGATGAACCGAGAAAAAATCTACGGAGTGGATCCATTACAAATAGTATAAATCTACCTTGGAACGAGTGTATTGATCCCGATTCAAAATGTTTTTTAGAAAAACCGGCCTTAGAACAAAAGTTCAAATCCTTAAAAATTAATGACAACCAACCAATAGTTTTCTCTTGCGGCTCAGGTATATCCGCGTGTGTTATAGGAAAAGCATTTAATATCATTAACAATAAACCCGTTAGTATTTATGATGGGTCGTGGACAGAATGGGCTACAAAAGAAGGCCTATTTTCCTGAAAAAACAAGTTTTACGCAAAATTATCACGATTACAAAGTCTTGGTTTCGGTGATAATTAGAACAAAAATTTAATGAGAAAAAATTTATAAATGAAGGTGCAAAAAAAAATAATACTATTTTTAAGTATTGTTACATTTCTGATTGTCTCTGTAATTGCTGGAAGAGCATTTATTGGAAAAAAAATTCAAGCAAAAATTGCGCAAGCAAAAAAAGCTCCTGTCGGAGTTATTGCAACAAAAGTTTCGTACTTTTCATTTTATGATCAGATTGATACTTTTGGTACTGCTATTGCCAATCAATCTTTTTCAATAAGAATAAAAAAAGATAATCTAATAAGCTCTATCGATTTTGATAAATATCCGTTTGTAAAAAAAGGAACAGAAATTGCAAAGCTTACTAATGAGCAATCTATTATTGCACCTTTTGCAGGTAGAGTGGGAAAAAGAGAAATTACTCCTGGGATTTTGGGTGGTGAAAATTCTATTATCGCTAATCTTGATGACATTAAAGTTTTAAAAGTGGATGTTAAACTTCCTGAAAATTATGTTTCAGTAATTAAACAAGGATTAAAAGTTCTCGTAAAAACAGATGCCTATAAAGAAAATTTTGAAGGCACTATAAGCTCTGTTAGCTCGAGGGTAGACCCAACTACTAGATCTATTTTAGTTCAAGCAAAAATTAATAATTTAGATGAAAAATTAATACCTGGCATGCTGTTAAATCTTAAAGTTGTTTTTAGTGAAAAGCGGTCTTTATCTGTCCCCGAAGAAGCTCTGTTAATCCAGGGAAAAGAAAAATTTATTTATAAGATTGTAAACAATGTAATTCAAAAAACAAAAGTAGAAATCGGTAGAAGAAATGAAGGGAAGATAGAAATTCTTTCTGGATTAGAAGAGAATGAGATTGTTTTAGCAGAAGGCACCAATAAAGTCAGACCCAAAAGAAAAGTAAAAATCTCACAAACAATAAAATAGTATGTTTTTAACAGATCTTTCTATTAAACGTCCTGTGTTTGCAACAGTACTTAGTTTGGTTTTGGTTCTATTTGGTATTGTTACTTTTAATAAAATTCCTTTAAGAGAGCTTCCAGATGTTGAAACTGCAAAAGTATCCATTCGTGTAGATTACAGTGGGGCTTCTGCTTCTATTGTTGATTCTCAAATTACTCAAAAAATTGAAGATAGAGTTGGTGGGACTCCTGGAGTGGTTACAGTCGATTCAAAAAGTCAGGATGGAAGATCCACTATTAATTTAGAATTTGATTTGGGAATTGATCTGGATACTGCAACAAATGATGTAAGGGAAAGAATTGCAAGAATTGTAGACGATATTCCCGATCAAGCTGAACCGCCTCAAATTTTTAAAGCTTCTGCTGCAAGAACAACCACTATGTGGCTCTCTTTTTCGAGTGCAGTTATGTCGGATTTGGAGCTAACAGATTATGCAAATAGATATCTAAAAGATGCTTTTTCTAACGTTCCAGGAGTAGGACAAATTAGATTAGGTGGTGAACGAGAATTATCTCTTAGAATTTGGCTAGATCCAACAGCAATGGCTGCTCGGAATATTACTGTTCAAGAACTTGAAAGCACTCTTAGAAAACAAAATGTGGAATTTCCTGCTGGAAAGATTGAATCCAAAAGTATGGATTTAATTATTAAAGTAGAAAAAGCGTATGTAAAAATTGAAGATTATCAGAACCTTGTTCTCAAAAGAAATAATGATGGATCTTTGGTTAAGTTGAGAGATGTTGCCAAGTTAGAATTTGGAGCTTTAAATACTAGTACCCTTTTTAAAGGAAATGGAAAACAAATTGTAGGGCTGGGTATTTATCAGCAATCTACAGCAAACACTATTGAAGTTGCGAAACTAGTAAAAGAAAAAATGAAAGAAATTGCTCCTTCTTTACCTGAAGGTTCAAGCTTGGAAGTGTCTTTTGATAGATCAACTTATATTGGGGAAGCCATTAAAGAAGTTTATAAAACAATTATTATTGCTGTTATTCTAGTAATTGTAATAATTTTTTTATTTCTAGGAAATTTAACTGCCGTAATTATACCTGCTGTTGCCATTCCTGTGTGCCTTATATCAACCTTTCTAGCAATTTATTTAGCTGGATTTAGTATTAATTTATTTACCCTGATGGCAATTGTCATCTCTATAGGAATAGTGGTGGATGATGCAATTGTCATGGGGGAAAATATTTATAGAAGAATGGAAGAGGGAGAAACCTCTCTAATTGCTGCCTACAAAGGCTCTAAGCAAGTAGCGTTTGCTATAATAGCAACAACACTAGTTTTAGTTTCAGTTTTTCTTCCTTTAATTTTTATTAAAGGATTGATTGGAAGACTGTTTTTAGAAATGGCTATTACCATGTCTTTTGCAGTTATTATTTCCAGTTTTGTCGCCTTGAGTCTTTCTCCTATGATTGGATCAAAATATTTAAAAATAAAAAAAAACAAACCTAAAATTACTGAAAAATTTAACGCTTACTTTAAAAAGTTTGAAGTATTTTATTCTGAAACATTAGAATACGTTCTATCAAGAAAAAAAAGTGTTATTATTTTTCTAATTTTTGTCCTATGTGCCAATTTTCTTTTATTTACTATTTCCAAAAAAGAATTGCTTCCAAAAGAAGATAGGGGAGTTTTCTTTGTAATTATTAAAGCTGCCGAAGGATCCGGGTTTAATTTTACCTCCAAAAAAGTAGAGCAAATTGAAGAAAAGTTTTTACCGAAGGTTGGCAAGGGAGAAATACGAAGACTCTTATTACGTGTTCCTGGTTTTGGAAGTAGCGGAAAACAAGTTAATTCTGGTTTCATTATTGTGCTATTGGAAGACTGGAGTAAAAGAAAAAGATCTGGCCAAACAATTATGAGGTCTGCTTTTGCAGATATAGCTAAAGTGCCTGGCATTTTGGCATTTCCAGTAATGCCTCAATCAATTCGTTCTGGAGGTGTTAGTAAGCCAGTACAGTTTGTTTTGCTGGGAAATACCTACGAGAAACTTACAGAATGGAAAGAAATTATTAAAGCAGAAGCTAGAAAAAATCCTGGCTTGAATAGTATTGAAGATGACTATGCAATAACTAAGCCAGAGTTAAAAGTAGAAATTAATAATGAGAAGGCTGCAGACCTTGGTATATCCATAGACTCTATTGGGAAATCAATAGAAACTTTTTTTGGCTCTAGGAATGTAACTAAATTTACAAACGATGGAAAAGAATACAATATAGTTTTACAATCGGATATAGGTAACCGATCCGATTCTTCCGGAATAAATAAAATTTTTGTTAGATCTGAAACAAATGGAAAATTAATTCCATTATCATCTGTTACATCATTGTCGGAAAGTGCTGCTCCACAATCTTTAAATAGATTTAATAGACAGAGAGCTGTGACTATTTCTGCAAGATTAGCTGGTGAATATACCCTTGCTGAAGCATTGGAATACCTGGAACAAGTAGTTAAGGAAAAGCTACCTGCAGAAGCAAAGATTGCCTACAAGGGAGAGTCGGAAGAATATCAAAAAACCAATATTGGTATTTATTTAATTTTCGCCTTAGCTCTTTTGACTGCATACCTTTCTATGGCTGCGCAATTTGAAAGCTGGAAACATCCATTTACAATTATGCTTACTGTACCATTGGCTATTTTTGGTGGCATTATTGGACTACTCGTAGCTGGCAGCTCATTAAATATTTATAGCCAAATTGGTTTGATAATCCTCATAGGACTGTCCGCTAAAAACGGAATTTTAATTGTAGAATTTGCAAATCAATTGCGATTAGAAGGTCAGGATATTAAAGAAGCAATTCTTAACTCCTGTAAGGTCAGATTAAGACCAATTTTAATGACCTCTCTTTCAACCATTGCCGGCGTACTCCCACTAATTTTAGGCTCTGGACCAGGAGAAGCAAGCAGACTAACCATCGGGGTCGTGATTTTTTCAGGAATGATCTTCTCTACCTTTTTTACTTTGTATGTGATTCCTTCTATCTACTTGATGATAAGTAAAAATACTCAAAGAATAGATGCTGTGGAAATTGAGCTCAATAAACAATTAAAAGCCAAATAATTAAAAAAAGATAAATTTATTCCTATCTAACCTAGACTTGCATTTCTTCAATTGCCTTTTGTACTTTCGAGCTTGAGAGCTTACTTCTCTTGCGTAAGAAACTACATTTGTTTTATTCTTATAATTTTTATAATTACCCCAACCTTCATGGTAAGCAAGATATTGACGATAGTAATCTTTTTTACTAATTCTTAATTTTTTGTTTGTCTGGTGTGTATACCAACCAATAAAATCCGAAGAATCTTTGAATCTTATTCTTAACGCTAGATCGTTTCCTGTATCTTGCTTATACATTTCCCAAGTACCAATAACAGCCTGCGAATATCCAAAAGAACTAGAAGGTCTTTTCCAAGGAATAACCTTAAATATCTTAGTTCGTTCTGGTTTGGCTAACCAATCGAAAGAGCTTTCTCTTTTTATGATGGCCATCTGAAGCTCTATAGGAGCTCCCCATTTTTTCTCTGTTGCTAGCGCATTTTTAAACCAAAAGTATTTTTCAGAAAAAATAGAGCACGCATTCGAAGTATTTTTGGGTATAGAGCTACAACCCGAAACTACTAAAAGTGTTAAAAAACATAGTATTATTTTTTTTTTTCGAATCACTTTTTTACTATAAAGCAAATGAATATGAATTTATGTTTAATCATTGCTGATCTTTCAAAAATGGCATAAATAAATTTATCGTAATGGCAAATTTAATATTAGTAAGACACGGCCAAAGTCAGTGGAACTTAGAAAATAGGTTCACAGGATGGTATGATGCTGAATTAACAGAGCAAGGCAAAGAAGAAGCTAAAAAATCTGGTCAACTCATTCATCAATTAAATATTAACTTTGAACAAGCTTTTACTTCTTTTCAAAAAAGAGCATCTAATACTTTGGCAATTATTTTAGAGGAAATTGATCAAAAAAATTTAATTACTACAAAGGCTTGGCAACTAAATGAAAGGCATTACGGTGGATTGCAGGGGCTAAATAAAGCTGAAACTGCCAAGAAGTATGGTGAAGAACAGGTCATGACTTGGAGAAGAAGCTACAAAACACCCCCTCCTGATCTAGATCCATGTGATCCTAACCACCCTATTCATAATAAAATTTACAAGGATATTGATCCAAAATTAATTCCCAATTCAGAATCTTTGCTAGATACATATAACCGTGCAGTTCCTTTTTATATTAAAGAAATAGAGTCTATGCTGAAGAAAGAAAAAAATATTTTAGTCTCCGCTCATGGAAATAGCTTAAGAGCTATTTGTAAAAAAATTTTTAATATTTCTGATACAATGATTACAAAGTTAGAAATTCCAACTGGAAATCCAATTTTTATTGAAATGGATAACTTGAGGGTAAATAGTTTTAAATATCTTGATAAGGCTCGATCTAAAGAAATTATTACTAATCAATAGTCTTGATCTTAATCAATTGATTATAAATTTCTAAGTTAGTGGCGTGCAGAAAGGAGCATGAAGACAAACATCCATTCAAACTTTCTTGTGCAATTAAATCATTCCATATTTCATTCATAGAAAAAATATCCCCCCTTTTTTTTAAATTGAAAATATTAGGGTTAAGCAATTGGCATCCTGTATAAATATAATCATTACTACTCTTATTGAGTAAATTGTTTTGATCTAAACTAAAATCACCAAATAAATTTTTATCAAAACTGTCTTTTTTATATGCTAATAAAAGAGCAGCTTTACTGTCCCCATTTTTAAAAACTTCTTTTAACTTATGCAAATCATCAGAGTAGCTTCTAGTCCAAACTGTATCACTATTTAAAACAAAAAAATTTTCCTGATCAAAGAAACTCATCGCATTCAATATACCCCCGCCAGTATCTAAAATATTTTTTTCATAGGAAAGGGAAATGTTAGGATATTTTTTGGTTATAAATTCTGATATTTTTTCATGTAAATAGTGTGAGTTAATAATAATTTCTGTAATGTTATTCTCACGTAATAAATCAATGGAATATTCTATTAATTTTTTTCCACCAATCTCCAATAAAGGCTTGGGGAGTTCTTTGGTTAAAGGTAACAATCTTTTTCCAAACCCCGCTGCTAAAATAATTGCTTTCTTAATTAACATTCAGTGTTACTTTCTCTTATTTTCTGGAAGATAGTCATTTAATATTTTACTAAATTCACGAAAAATAGGATTTTTAAGTCTTAAATGCAGCAAGGACCAAGTATACGGAATTAAACTAAGATATTTTTTCTTACCATCTCGTAAATACAATCTGTAAAAAATCCCAATAATTTTCAAACTTCTTTGAACAGATAGAATATCAAAATCATCTTGAAAAGTCTTTGAGTTGATTGCTAATTTTTTACCTGCTCTAGAAACATAATAATTAAAAATTTTATTTTTTAATTTTACAGTAGTTCTAATTCTAACATCATCTATTAATGACATAATATCATAGGCATGATTACCCAACAGTGCATCTTGGGAATCGATTATTCCTACTTTTTTTTTGTAGTCCATCAAATTAGATGCGTGAAAATCACGATGAACGAAGAATGTATTTGGTCCTTTAATTAGAGAAAAAATTTTTGACAACGCCTTTTTTGCTTTTTTAGTGAATGAAGGTATTTTTTTTTTAGATACACAGGTAGGAACATACCATTGAAAAAAAAGGTTACTTTCTTTAGCTAGTATTTTTTTGGAGTAATTGTTTTTAATAACTGTTTGCGATTTAGAATTAATTTTAATCTTTTGAATATTAATTAAAGTATCTACTATTTTTTTATAATATTTTAATGGTTTTTTGGTTTTACTCAAAATATCTCTATAACTTTTGTTACCAAAATCTTCCACCATCATGTAATTAGAATTTAGATCTATCTTAATTAGCTTGGGTGCCATGATCTTGTTTTTAATTAAAAACGAATTGACAGATGCGTATGTTTCGAGATTATTTTTTTTCTCTTTTGTGCAGTAAATGAGAATGTATTTTTTATTTTTAACTCTAATTCTATAAAATGTTCGAAAAGAAGCATCACCGGCTACTATTTCTAATTTATTTTTTTTTAAATCTTCCAAAATATTTAACATTGGCTTTTCGTAAATCATGGTTTTTTGTATGTCTTAAAATAATTTCAATTCTATCTTTGTGTTTTTTTTTTATTAAGTCTGGCCATTCTATTATATTTAAAAATAAGTATTCTTGATTAAATATCCCAATATTATCCAATTCTTTTATTTTTTTAATTCTATACAAATCATAATGAGCAATATTTATAGTTTTATTAATATTGTAATACTGGACTATATTGTAGGTTGGGCTAACTACCTCTTCTTTCTTTGCTTTAAATTTTTGCTGAAGGCTTTGTATAAGAAATCGAGAAAATGTTGTTTTGCCAGCACCAATTTCACCATACAAATATATTGAGTCGCCTACTTTAATTCTTTTAGAAATTTTTTTAGATAATGACTGAAGTTGCTTTATGGAAATAAATTCCATGGCTTTTAGTATCTATAATTATCGTGCTTAAATGGACCTTGTTGTTTTACACTAATATAGTCGGCTTGTTCCTTACTTAATTTAGTTAGCTTTGCTCCTACTTTTTCTAAGTGAAGTGCTGCAACTTTTTCATCTAAATGCTTTGGTAGCACGTATACTTTATTTTCATACTTACCTGCATTGTTCCATAGCTCTATTTGAGCAATAACTTGGTTGGTAAAAGAAGCACTCATAACAAAGCTGGGGTGACCTGTACCACAACCTAGATTAACTAGTCTTCCCTCTGCTAGTAAAATAATTCTTTTTTTACTTGGTAGTTCAATTTCATGTACTTGAGGTTTAATCTCTGTCCACTTGTAATTCTTTAATGCATCTACTTGAATTTCGTTATCAAAGTGTCCTATATTACAAAGTATAGCTCTATCTTTCATCATTCTCATATGATCTGCCGTAACAATATCCTTATTACCTGTTGCGGTAACTACTATGTCAGCTTCTTTAATAGACTCGTCCATAACAACTACTTCATAGCCTTCCATAGCTGCTTGCAATGCACAAATTGGATCTGTTTCTGTCACCATTACTCTAGCTCCACTTTGTCTAAGAGATGCTGCACTACCTTTTCCTACATCACCAAATCCGGCAACGATTGCTACTTTACCTGACATCATGACATCTGTTGCTCGCTTGATACCATCGACAAGACTTTCTCTACATCCATAAAGATTATCAAACTTAGATTTTGTTACTGAGTCATTTACATTAATTGCTGGTATTAATAATTTTTTATCTTCGGCCATTTTATTTAAAGCCAACACTCCGGTAGTTGTTTCTTCTGAAACTCCTTTTACATCTTTTAACAAATGCGAGTATTCTTTATGCATAAGATCCGTAAGATCACCTCCATCATCTAATATCATGTTAGGCTTCCAGTCCTTATTTCCTTCAATGGTTTGTTTAACACACCACCAATATTCTTCCTCGGTTTCACCTTTCCAAGCAAATACAGGAATTCCTTTTTTTGCAATTGCTGCAGCTGCGTGATCTTGAGTTGAAAATATATTGCATGAAGACCATCTTACAGAAGCACCCAATGCTACCAATGTATCTATTAATACAGCTGTTTGAATTGTCATGTGAAGACATCCAAGAATATTCGCCCCTTTTAAAGGTTGTTGAGCAGAATACTCTTTTCTTAAGGCCATTAGTCCCGGCATTTCTGTTTCAGCAAGAGAAATTTCTCTATCTCCAAAATCTGCAAGGCCTATATCTTTAACTTTGTAATCCATATTTTTTACATGCGTGTAGCAACATTGCTTTTGTAAATCAATTCTTTATTTCCTCAGAGGTAACTGAATATCTATAACTGCCCCAGAATTTGATTTTTTTGAGAAGTTATAGGCTTTTATACACCCTTTGTGAGAATCGATGATATTTTTTACAATATTTAAACCTAATCCTGAATGATTAACCGAACTGTTATCTGGTCTATCGCTATAAAATCTCTCAAAGATCTTGCTAACATTTTTTTCATCAAAGCCCGGGCCTTTATCTATAACTAATATTTCTACTTCTTTGTCCTTATTTTTTTTGGCAATAGATAATATTACCTCTGCATTGTTTGGACTAAAAGAAACTGCATTTTCTAAAACATTTGCTATGACTTGTTCGATTCTACTTTCTACCCCAAACACCTTTGCCTCGGACAAGTTAGATGTATTTTTAAAATTTATAGAAATATTTTTATCCAAAGTTTTAATGTCTGTATTAAAATCTTCAATTACACTTTCTATCAAAGGTATTAAATCAAATTCTTTAGTAACAGATCTTGATTGACTGGCCTCGTCTTTGAGAACTTGAGAATAGTCTGTTATTAGTCGTTCAATACGCTCTACATCGTTAGATATAATTTTTAACAACTTATTTCTCTTAACATCATCATTAGTATTGATTAATAATTCTGAAGCACCTTTTAATGATGCAAGTGGGTTTCTAATTTCATGTGTAAGATCTGATGCAAATCTTTCTGCAAGATCAATACGATCATAAAGCGAAGAGGTCATATCTCTTAAGGACCTAGACAAGTTACCAATTTCATCATCACGTGTTTCTATCTGACTACCTAAATTGTTTTTTTTACTTTCTGGAGATGCCTGATTGGCAAAAACATTCAATTCTCTGATTGGCTTGATAATATAAGCATTTAGAAAGATAGAAAAAATTAAAATAATAATAGTCGCAATTAACGCTGACCGCAGCACAAAGTTTTTTCTTTCCTCAACAGCCAGCATAATTTCATTAGAAATTTCTGAAATTATAATTGTTAACGTTTCATTATTTTCTAACAAAATTTTTGAGAATGTATGAACAATTAGGTTTTTGTTAACAAATTCAGATGCTGCAAAGTTATTCTCGTCAACTAATCTTTGTGTCTGCTGTCTTAAAAAATTTGAATTTACTGAATTCTGCTTTAGATCATTTTTTAAAATTATTTCTTCTTTAGGTGTACTTTTTAATGTGTATTCCTCAATTCTTGAAGGTCTAGAAAAAACACCCTGCTCAATATCTAAAAGAACAGAGTCTAATAAAAGATTGTTTTCTTTATCTAAAAATTTTATTTGATCGATCTCATCAAATAAAAATTTAGATTTAATCAAAAAACTTTTTAGCTGTTCTTTTTGAATATTAATTTTTTGAATATTTAAATTAGCTTCTATATTTTTGATGACTCTTAAGTGTTTATTGGACTGTTTTGATATCAATTCTGGCTGAATAGCTTTTAAATAAAGAAACGTAAAAAAACTTAAAATAATGAATAGAAATAAGTTAAAAACTAAGAACTGAGTTAGTAAAGACCGAGAGGATAATAATCTAGCAATCATTGCTATCCTATATTCCAACGATAGCCACTTCCATATCTAGTTTCTATAGCTGAAAAATCTTTATCAATTTTTTTAAATTTTTTTCTAATTCTTTTAACATGACTATCAATAGTTCTGTCTTCTATGTCATTATTCTCTCTATAGGCAATAGTCATTAAGTGTGATCTTTCTTTAATAACACCAGGTCTTTTCGCCAATTCATAGACTATTTGAAATTCGGTTGTTGTTAATTTGTCCGGTAGCGCTTGGCTATCCCACTGACACTCCAATTGTTCTGGATCCAGAATTAACTTTCCTTGTTGAATTGTATTTTTGCTAATAGGTGCGTTTTGATCTCTTTTTCTAAATTGAACTTTGATTCTTTCAATTAAAACTTTGATTGAAAAACCTCCAGATTTCTTTACAAAGTCATCCGCTCCTAGTTTCAAGCCAAGCAATTCATCAACCTCTTCATCCTTAGAAGTTAAAAAAATAATAGGAATATCTGTTTTTTTTCTTAGTTTTTTTAAAAGTTCCTCTCCATTCATTCTTGGCATTTTAATATCTATAACCGCCAAATCCGGTGGAGTTCTGGTAATTCCTATATAGGCACTTTCTCCATCAAGGTATGCTTGAACTTTAAAGCCTTCATTTTCTAAGGCCATAGAAACACTTGTTAAAATATTTCTATCATCATCAACTAATGCAATTATTTTGCTCATATTTAATAATGAATATTATCAAAAAAAGTCAAAAAAAAGACTACTAATTTAATGAGCCTCACTCCAGTTTTTACCATTTTTTACATCTACTGTGAGTGGAATACTAAATTTGACTAAAGGCTCAGAGGCATTTTCCATCTCATGAGCTATTTTTTGCTGAACACTAGATACATCTTTTTCCTTACACTCTAATAAAAGCTCATCATGCACCTGAATAAGCAAGCTTGCTGGTATTTCCTTAGCAGAAATTTTTTTGTCAATTTGAATCATTGCTAATCTTAACAAATCAGCTGCCGTGCCTTGTATGGGAGCATTAATACAAGCTCTTTCTTGAAAGGTTCGTAAGGTATGATTTTTATCATTGATATTAGGAAAATGACATTTTCGATTAAATAAAGTTTTTACGTAACCATTCTTTCTGCAAAACGTTATATTTTCATTCATAAAATCTCTTATTTCAGGAAATTTTCCAAAATAGGATTTTAAAAAATTCTCCGCTTCAGAATTGCTAACAGATATTTGTTTTGCCAAACCATAAGAAGAAATTCCATAAATAATTCCAAAGTTGATTGCTTTTGCTTTTCTTCTCATATCCTCATCTACTTTTTTTAAAGAAACATCAAATATTTGACTTGCTGTTAATGTGTGAATATCCTCTTTGTTTAAAAAGGCTTTCTTCAACTCCTTAACGTCTCCCATGTGGGCAAGAATCCTCATTTCTATTTGACTATAGTCAGCCGAGATTAGTTTGCAGTTTTTATCAGACACAAATGCAGATCTAATTTCTTTTCCTTCTATATTTTTGATAGGAATGTTTTGTAAATTTGGATTAGCGCTAGCAAGCCTACCTGTGCTAGTGGCTGCCAATAAAAAGGAAGTGTGTACTCGTTTGCTCTTGGAGTTAATATATGTAGGAAGAGTATCTGTGTATGTATTTTTAAGTTTAGATTTTTGTCTCCAGTTTAAAACTAATTTAGGGAATTCATGACCTTGGGATGCTAGATCTTCTAACACTGCTACATTAGTAGCAAAATTTCCTTTTTTAGTCTTTTTGCTTCCAGCAATTTTTAACTTCTCATAAATAACATCTCCCAACTGCTTGGGAGAACCAATATTAAATTCTTCCTTGGCAATTTTAAATATTTTTTTTTCAAGGTTTTGAATTTCTATTTCAAATTTTTTAGACAATTTTTCTAAAATGTTTTTATCTATTTTTATTCCATTGTTTTCAATTGAAGATAAAATTTTAATTAATGGCTTTTCTAAATTGTCATAGACGCTAAGAACATTTTCATTAAATAGTCTTTTTTCAAACATCTGGTACAATCTAAGAGTAATATCAGCATCTTCGCAGGCATAATCTTTTGCTTGCTCTATATCTACAAAATCAAAAGTGACTTGAGATTTTCCTACTCCGGCAACATCTTTGAATGGAATGGTTTTGTGATTTAAATGAAGCTCTGACAAAAGATCCATACCATGTCTATTTTTTCCTGCATCTAAAGAATATGACATCAGCATAGTGTCTTCTATTGAGTTCATTTGAATGCCATGTTTTAGAAAAATTCTATAATCGTATTTAATATTCTGACCCACTTTTTTAACTGTTGGATCCTCTAGGTAAGGCTTAATGACACTCAATACATCTTTTAGTTTTAACTGCTTTTTGATTAATGGATCAGATTTGTTTTGATGACCGATAGGAATATAAAATGCCTCTCCAGACCTATATGACAAGGAAATACCAACCAAATTGGCAACCATTGTGTCCAATGAATTAGTTTCCGTATCAATTGCAAACAACCCTTTCTCATCTGATTTTTTTAATACACTCTTCAATTCACTCATGTCAAAAATTAGGGAGAATTTTTTTTCTATAATTTTTTCTGGGACACCTGGTAATTTGCCAGATTCAACACTTGGTTCTTTAGACTCTGCAAGTTTAGATTGAGGAGGTGCTTTTCCTGAAAATTTTCCATAATCACTTTCTAATTTTTTAAAAAGCCTACCAAATTCCATTTCCTGCAAAAACTTTAATATTTTATCAGGATCGATGGATTTAAGGGCAAACTCATCTAAAGAGGTTTTAACAGGCACATCTTTTTTTAAGGTTACTAGCTTTTTGCTTATTAAAGCCTTGTCTTTATTATCTAGCAATGTCTGCCTACGTTTAGGCTGCTTTATACTAGAAGCATTTTTTAAAACTTTTTCCAAAGAACCAAACTGATTTATCAATTCTGCTGCTGTTTTAATTCCAATACCTGGTACTCCAGGTATATTGTCTGATGAATCGCCAGCTAAAGACTGAACGTCAATTACTTTATCTGGATAGACTCCGAATTTTTCTTTAACCTCTTCTTTGCCAATGTACTTGTCTTTCATTGTATCCATCATAAAAGTATTCTCATCAACCAACTGCATAAGATCTTTATCGGATGAAATAATTGTTACTTTTATATTCCTTTTTGATGCCTGTTCTTTATAAGTGGCTATCAAATCGTCTGCCTCATAATTTGCTAATTCAACTCCTAAAATATTAAAGGCCTCTACAGCTTTTCTTATGTAGTTAAATTGTGGAATAAGATCTTCAGGTGTGTCTTGTCTATTGGCTTTATACTCTTTGTAAATATCGTTTCTAAAATTTTTTCTTGCGGTATCAAATATAACTGCAAAGTGTGTTGGTCGATCTACTTTGTCTAAAGACCTAGATTCTTCTAAAAATTTATAAAGCATGTTGCAAAAACCACTAACTGCACCAACTGGTAAGCCATCGCTTTTTCTTGTTAAAGGTGGAAGGGCATAATAAGCCCTAAAGATATAACCGGAGCCATCAATTAAATAAATATGTTTTTTGGAGTTATTGGCCATAAAAGTAATTTCTTTTATAGAAATTATTGAGTATTAATACAATTAATACTTCATGAATAATTCAATTGCCCTAGAAATAAAAAATATAGGTAAGACTTACAAATTACAGGATGGCAATTCTTTGAAAGCCTTAGATGACATTACGTTTAATGTTAAGCAGGGAGAAATTTTTGGGTTGCTGGGTCCTAACGGTGCTGGAAAATCCACCTTGATTAATATTCTAGGAGGAACAGTCATTAAGTCCAATGGCTTGGTTAATGTATGGGGTTTTGACTTGGACTTAAATCCTAGACAAGTAAGGGCTTCAATTGGAATAGTCCCTCAGGAGGTTAACGTTGATCCATTTTTTACTCCTAAAAAATTATTAGATATTCAGGCGGGTATGTACGGCGTTGCCAAAAAAGACAGGATTACAGATAAAATATTAGAACTTACCAGCCTTACAGATAAAGCAGATTCATATATGAGGTCTCTATCCGGAGGAATGAGAAGGAGATTGTTGCTTGCAAAAGCAATGGTGCATCAACCTCCAATCTTAATATTAGACGAGCCAACAGCTGGTGTTGATGTTGATTTAAGACAAAAACTTTTAGAAAATGTTAAAGAACTTAACAAGCAAGGAGTAACTATTATTTTGACCACTCACTACCTTCAAGAGGCAGAGGAGCTTTGTGATAGAATAGCTATTATTAATCATGGGAAGATTGTTGCATTGGACAAAACTGAAAATCTACTGTCAGAGATTCATCTAAAAAAAATAAAATTTAAAGTGAAAAACTTTAAAAACATTGGTGATAAATTAGATGATCACCTAAAAATAGAATACTTAAAAAATAACCAAATATCGATAAAATACGATAAAACAATTAGTAATATTGAAGACATAATTTTTAAAATTAAAGAAAAAGGTCTTGAAATTGAAGACATAATGACTGAAGATGCTGATTTAGAAGACGTATTTATTAAACTAACTAAAAATTTATGATTACAAACAAATATATAAACTCCACAAAATCAATTCAAATTATATCTTACTTTTTAATTTTGTTATTTGGATCTGCGCTTCTTATTGTATCTTCAAAAATAAAAGTTCCTTTTTATCCCGTTCCCATGACCATGCAAACTTTTATAATTATTTTGTTTGGATCTTTTTTTGGGTGGAAAAAAGCAAGCTTAATTGTTTTAACTTATTTAATGGAAGGCCTGTTTGGCTTTCCTGTTTTTGCAGGTACTCCTGAAAAAGGACTTGGGTTAAGCTATATGGTTGGTCCAACCGGTGGGTATTTATTAGGATTCTTATTTACTGCTTTTTTGTCTGGATACTTTAATTTAAGAACTAATTTTATTTTACGCTTTTTCTATCTAGCTGTTTCGGTAGTTCCCATTTATCTTCTGGGATATTTGTGGCTAGGTTACCTTGTGGGATGGAGTAAGCCAATATTTGAAATTGGTGTGCAACCTTTTATTCTTGCAGAATTTTGTAAAATATTATTACTTGCCCTAATAATTCCAAAAATATTTAGTCTAAAAAAAAACTTAGAATAATTATCTAGGAGATCTTTTCGAGAGAATTCTCTGTAAGGTTCTACGATGCATTTTTAACCTTCTTGCTGTTTCGGAAACATTGCGATTACAAAGTTCAAACACACGCTGGATATGTTCCCACTTCACTCGATCAGCCGACATTGGATTCTCAGGTGGGGCTGCTTTTCTATCTGGGGCTGCTAATAAGGCTGCCTCAACAGCTTCCGCGTCTGCAGGCTTTGAAATGTAATCTATGGCTCCAGCCTTAACAGCTGCAACTGCTGTTGGTAAATTTCCATACCCTGTAAGCATAACTATTCGGCTGTCTTCTTTAATTCGGTGAATTTCGTCAACTACATCCAGTCCATTGCCATCCAAAAGTCGAAGGTCGATAACAGCAAAAGCTGGAGGTTTTTTTTTAGCCATTAATTTTGCTTCTTCTACTCCCTTTGCAAGAGTTACTTCAAAACCTTTACTCGTCATGGCTCTTCCTAACCTTCCTCTAAAAGGGTCGTCGTCATCCACTATAAGCAGCGTCTTATCTTCAAAATCAGTTATTTTTAATGTGTTATTTGGAAATTTCATGCTTTTATATATATGTCAAAGAAGGACAATCTCAAGAAAAAAAATGTCTACAAATGTCATCGGAATAGATTGTTAAGTTAGTTCACATTCCAAAAAATAATGAGTTTTTTTTCTTTACTTTAATACAGAAAAACCCTATTTGCGGAATTAAGATGGCTTTATATTTTAAATTTTATAAGTCGACTAGTAACTAACGAGAGGTTTTATGAGATGGCAAAATTTCAGTCTGTTGAGGAGTTGGTCGAAGCTACAAGACCTGTAAATCCCGTTTACTGCATAAGAGAAGATAGTATAGAAACTTCTGCTGCTTGGTTTAAGAATAATTTTCCTGGAAACATATTGTATGCTGTCAAAGCAAATCCAAACGAAAAAGTTTTAAAAACTTTACTCAAAAATAATATTACAAATTTTGATACTGCCACCATTGAAGAAATTAGATTAATTAAAAAAATAGCACCGCAGGCTAAAGCATATTTTATGCATACGATCAAAAGCAAAGAGAGTATCTCTGAAGCTTACTTTAAATATAATGTTAAAGATTTTTCATTAGATTCTAAAGATGAACTAGACAAAATTCTTAAAGCTACTAATCAAGCAAAAGACTTAACTTTATATCTAAGAATACAGGCATCCAATGAACATGCAGAAATAGATCTTTCCAAAAAATTTGGAGCTACTGTTTACGAATCTTCTTCATTGTTAAGACAAATAAAAGAAGTTGCGAACAAAATTGGAATTAGTTTTCATGTAGGATCACAATGCATGCACCCAATTTCTTATTCCAAGGCATTAAAAGATGTGGGTATTCTAATTAAAAAAACAGGAATTGAACCTAATATTATAAATGTTGGAGGAGGATTTCCTACAACCTATCCCGACATGTATCCGCAACCACTAATCAACTATATCAATGAAATTAAAAAAAGCTTTGCTAAATTAAATTTGAAATCAAAACCAGAGCTACTATGTGAGCCGGGACGGGCATTGGTTGCAGAAAGTGGGTCAACAATAGTAAGGGTGGAACTTAGAAAAAAACAGAATTTGTATATTAATGATGGAACTTACGGCTCGTTATTTGATGCTGGCACACCTCAATTTATTTTTCCCACTAAACCAATACAATTAAAAAAATCATTCACAAAAAGATTAGTTCCTTATAGTTTTTACGGTCCAACTTGCGATGGCATTGACTTTATGAAAGGTCCATTTATGTTACCCTCAAATATAAAACAAGGTGATTATATTGAGATTGGACAACTAGGGGCATACGGTCTTAGCTTAAGAACAAAATTTAATGGCTGTTACTCAGATGAAATTCACGATGTGCGCGATAAACCATTGATGTCCATATATGATGCTGATGAAAACGAAAATATCAGACATCTATTCGGATAAAAAAATGAATTCTAAGAAGCCCTCTTTTCTATCAACTACTGTAGAACATATTGATATTACCTCGTTCGATGCTAGGCCCATTATAGATTCAATGGGTAAGATGTCATTTACATCTAGAGAAACAGGCAATGCAGCTAAGATTTTTAACGAAATGATTAGTGACAAAGACTGTACAATTTTTTTAACACTGGCAGGCTCTACCTCTGCTGGAGGGTGTATGCAACTTTACTCTGATTTAATTAAATACAATATGGTTGATGCGATAGTAGCAACTGGTGCCTCTATCATTGATATGGATTTTTTCGAGGCACTAGGATTCAAACATTATCAAGGATCCCAATTCCAAGATGACAATGTTTTAAGAGAAAATTATATTGATAGAATTTATGATACCTATATTGATGAAAATGAGTTGCAAGCCTGTGACAAAACTATATGTGAAATTGCAAACTCTTTAGATCCTAAACCTTATACTTCTAGAGAGTTTATTTGGGAGCTAGGAAAATATTTAAAGAAAAATTCCAAAAAAAAAGATTCCCTGATCGAAACGGCATATGACCATGGGGTTCCAATTTTTTGTCCTGCTTTTACTGATAGTTCTGCAGGCTTCGGTTTGGTCATTCATCAGGAGCAAAATCCAGATAAGCACATGACTATAGATTCTATTCGTGAATTTAGGGAGCTGACAGAAATAAAAATACAATCTAAAAATTCTGGACTGTTTATGGTCGGAGGAGGAGTTCCTAAAAATTTTATTCAAGATACTGTTATTTGTGCTGAGCTTTTAGGCAAAGAAGTTGAAATGCACAAATATGCGATTCAAATTACAGTTGCTGACTCTCGAGATGGAGCGTGCAGTAGTTCTACTTTAAAGGAAGCTAGTTCATGGGGAAAAGTTGATACCACTAAAGAGCAGATGGTATTTGCTGAAGCCACTAGCGTTATTCCATTAATAGCAAGTGATGCTTACCATAGAATGAACTGGAAAGACCGACCAAGAAAAAGCTATTCAAATATTTTCAAAAAATGACATTTTTAAGTTCCTTGTCAGGTTTTTTAGGTCTTCCTCAAAAAACTAAATCCAAAAATTGTGTGTGCGTAGTTCCTTTTGGACTGGAAAAAACCGTTAGTTATGGCTCTGGTACTAAAAATGGTCCTAAGGCTATTCTTAAAGCATCTCATCAAGTGGAGTTGTTTGACGAAGAGTTGTTGCAAGATTCATATAAAAACTTTCAAATAAAAACTTTAAAACCATTTAAAATTAAAAAAAGCTTAACAGATGCTCTAAATCAACTGACTAGCATTACAAAAAATATTTTAAATAAAAAAGAATTTCCACTAATACTTGGTGGAGAGCATTCTATTACTCCAGGTATTATTAAAGCATTTTCACAAAAATACAAAAAAATAACTATCTTACAAATAGATGCTCATGCAGATTTAAGGGATGGTTACGAAGGAGAAAAATTTTCCCATGCCTCAGCTATGAGAAGATGCTTAGATTTTAAAAATATAGAAATTGTATCTTTTGGAATAAGAAATTTATGTTGTGATGAATACAAATATTACAAATCTATATCCAAAAGAATGAAAATATTTTGGGGAAAAGATATGACAAATTGGAATCTTAACATTCTTAAGAAAACGATTAAAAATAAAAATGTCTATATTACTTTTGACTTAGATGGATTTGACTCAAGCTTAATGGCAGCAACTGGCACTCCTGAACCGGGGGGGTTGTTTTGGAATGATGCTATGAGAATATTAAAAATTACTTCTGAAAATTCAAATATAGTAGGTGCAGATATAAATGAGCTGGCCCCTAAGAAAAACCTACATGCATGTGACTTTATTGCTGCAAAATTGGCTTATAAAATATTATCTTACAAATTTAAAAAGTAATTTAAATATTTTCTAGATCAGATTCTTTCCATACAACGCTCACAAAAGCTCCACCCAATTCTGAGTTTTGTTTAAATAAAACTTTTGCATTTGTTCTTTCTAATAAAGTCTTAGATATAAAAACACCAAGTCCGAGTCCATTTTTATTTTTATTAGCAAAGTTAGATCTTATGTATGGATCTCCTAATTTTTGCATCACATCCAGAGGAAAGCCACTACCATCATCAGCTATATTTAAACAAATTGTTTTATTGTAACTAAATACTTTGACAACTACTTTTTTTTTACAAAACTTAATAGCATTATCGATAATATTTTTTAAAGCATAAATAATTTCTATTTTTCTATTAACAAAAATATTACTAGAGAGTTTGTCGTCATCAATTTCAATATGTTTAGAATGTGGTAAGTCAAAAGAAAAAACAATTTCTTTAATTAAATTTTTAAACGATATGTTTTCTATAAAACTGTCTTGTTTATTGGGATCGATTGACAAATCCTTTAAGATTGATTTGCACCTTTCTATCTGTGAGCTCAAAAGATCAATATCACTTTTATATTTTTTGCTATTACCAAGTTCTTTTTGAAGATCTTCTACTACAAGGTTAATAGTACCTAACGGCGTACCCAATTCATGTGCTGCAGCTGCAGCCAAGCCACCCAACGACTTGAGCTCTTTTTCTTTAGACAAGGACTTTTCTAGTTTACTAAAAGCCTCGTTTCTTTTTTTAGCCTCTGCAGCAATAGAATAAGCGTAGTTACCTAAAAAAATTACACAGACGGTTAAAGATGACCACAATCCTAATAGATAATAGTCTGGCATGTTGATTCCTGGCCCTGGTAATGGCTTATGTTGAGTTGCAAGGATAGAAATTGATAGGATTGAAATTGTTGCAAGAAAAATACTGCTTCTTTTAGACAAAAACGTAATAGCAATAGTAGAGGGAACTATCATTAAAATTGAAAAAGGATTTGTCAGACCTCCCGTATAATAGAGAAGAAGTGATAACTGCAATACATCATAAAGAACACTAAGAGTGGCCCAAAAATTATTCAGTCTTTGGGTATTTTTTAGTAAAAATCCTAAGTACACATTTATTAAAACAGAAAATAGGATGACAGTGAGACATTCAAAAAATGCAAATGAAAATCTATAATAAAAATATATTAAACAAACAGCAAACAACTGTCCTATAATAGCTATCCACCTAATATTGATTAGAATTTCTAATTTAATATTTTCTTGGCTTAATCCAAAAATATTTCTTAGATTCATTTTAAATGTCTAAATTATTGACATTGATTGCGTTAGTATTGATAAAATTTTTTCTTTTAGAAACGTCATCTCCCATGAGAATGTCAAATATTTCAATATCTTCTGGAGAAGGAGATGTTTCTTCACTACCTTCCATTGCCAATTTATCGCTAGTGGAAGAATAGTTTACTTTTAACAATGTATTGTTTTTTGGATCTAAAGTAGTATTCCATAATTCTTCGGGGTTCATTTCCCCTAAACCCTTAAATCTCTGTAAGGTATATTTTGCTTTTTCCATTTCAAAACTATTTTTAAACTCTTCTGAATTTTTTTTCATAGATTTTAAAACATCAGAATTAGAAATAATAAAATCTTCTAAAGCCTCTTCATTTTTAATATAAGTAGATTTAGATCCCTTGGTCATTTTATAAAGTGGTGGCTGTGCAATAAAAATTCTCCCAGATCGAATTAGTTGATTAAAGGGTTCGTTGTTAAAAAAGGTTAACAGCAATGTTCTGATGTGGGAACCATCAACATCGGCATCGGTCATGATTACAATTTTTCCATATCTTAAATTTTCGATTTGAAAAGGGTCAAACCCCGTACCCAATGCATTAATTAGAGTAATAATTTCATTGGAAGATAGCATTTTAGCAAAAACTTTTTTCTTTTCGGATGAATCGTTTTTTTGCTCCACATATGTATTTAAAATTTTACCTCTTAACGGAAGAACTGCTTGAAACTCTCTATTTCTAGCTTGTTTGGCGGATCCTCCTGCAGAATCTCCCTCAACTATAAAAAGCTCTGCCATTTCTTTATCATTTGTCTGACAATCAGCTAATTTTCCTGGCAAACTTGTAATATCTAAAGCGCTTTTTCTTCTAACGCTTTCTCTGGCTTTTCTTGCCACTTCTCTAGCAACTGCAGCCTGTATTATTTTTCCTATAATAATTTTTGTTTCTTTTTGGTGTTGGTCAAACCACATTGATAGTTGTTCGCTTGCAATTGTTTCAACGACTGGACGCACTTCGGATGATACTAGTTTTTCTTTAGTTTGAGATGAAAATTTTGGGTCAGGTACTTTTGCGGACAATACACAGATCAATCCTTCTCTAACATCATCTCCTGAAATCGCAACTTTCTCTTTTTTAGCCAAACCATTATCCGTCACATACTTATTAATAAGTCTTGTGATGGCATTACGAAATCCGAGTAAATGCGTTCCGCCATCTTTTTGAGGTATGTTATTTGTAAAACACATAACTTGCTCACTATAAGTAGCATTCCAAACCAAAGAACACTCCACTTCAATATTATTTTTAGTTCCAATAAAATATATAGGGTCGTCCAATACCTGCTTACCTGTATCGTTTTTTATTTTTTCTTTATTTTTGTTCAGATCTATAACAAACTCTTTAATCCCACCTTCAAATTTAAATTGAAAGATTTGTGGTTTAGATTTTCTTTGATCCGTTAAATTTATTTCCAAGCCTTTGTTTAGATATGCTAATTCTTTTAATCTTTTTTCTAAAATACTTATTTGAAATTTTGTAGATGTAAAAATTTCTGTTGAAGGAGAAAATGTTAAAGTAGTTCCAGTTTCTTCTGAATTTCCTACCTCCACTAAAGGCTTAACAACAGTTCCATTTTCAAATTCAACAAAATATTTTTTCTTCTCTCTTGAAATAGTTAGTTTCAAATTTTCAGATAGAGCGTTTACTACTGAAACACCAACACCATGCAATCCTCCTGAAACCTTATAAGTATTGTGATCAAATTTTCCTCCTGCATGAAGCTGAGTCATAATAACTTCTGCGGCAGAGATTCCTTCTGATTTGTGAATATCAACTGGTATTCCTCTACCATTATCCGATACTGTTACTGTGTTATCTGCATTAATAAAAACATCTATCTTGGAACAATGTCCTGCCAACGCTTCATCAATGGAGTTGTCTACCACTTCAAAGACCATGTGATGAAGACCAGTTCCATCATCCGTATCACCAATATACATTCCTGGTCTTTTTCTGACCGCGTCTAATCCTTTTAAAACCCTGATAGAATCTGCACCATAAGATTTCGGTTTTTCAATTTTTTTTAAGTTTTTGCTCATTTTTTTGATTTCAAAAGAAGACCTACTATAGCATTTTTATTGGTAAAAATAGAGATCTCAATTAAGCTAAATCTATAAAAAAAGCTTTATTATCAATCACTTGAAAGATATTTTTCTTGGTTCCGGTGTACCATGCTTGGGTCTCAAATTTAGCAACTTCTATAAAAAAATTCTCCATATTCTTTTCGTCTATATGTGAAGAAATTTCATCAAATAACAAAATAAACTGGATATTCCTTTGTTTGTACATCCAGCCAAACGCCAAAATTATACTTAATAAAATTGATTTTTGTTCGCCTGTTGAACAAAGTTCTGAATTTAGATTTTTTGTACAGTTAAAAAAAGTTACCTTGTCCGTATTAGGGCTGAAAGTATTTCTTTTAATTGAGGCATCTAAACTTCTATTGCTAAAGAAAATTTTTTCTATCTCCGTAATACATTCTTTTTGATCAGGAAGATATTTTTCTAATTCATTGAATATGTTTATTTTGAAGCTACTAAATAACTTTAACTTCTTCTCAGCCAATAAATTTAGGTCTTTAATTTTTTTTCTTCTCTCGATAAGAATTAAGTAAAAGAGGGTAGCCATTTTATTTTCTACAATAGAGATCCATTTAGTATCATGACTATTTATTAAAAGAGCAATTCGTTCTTCTGATAGTTTTTTAAAATCTGATAAATACTTACTAAAGTCTTGGTTTAGATTTGAAATAATTTTATCAATAAATTTTTTTTTAATACTTCCTTCCTCATACATAATTTTGTCCATGTGAGGAGAAAGCCAAATAAAATTAACCAAATTAGCAATTTGCAAGTTAGAGCTTTTTTTACTATCAATAAAAAAATTTTTGTTAATCTGATCATCTTGTTTATAAATTTTATAGGATATGTTAGTAGAGTAATTGCTTTGCTTTAACTGGCACTCTGCTTGAGCGAATTCTCTTTGAATGTTATTTTTTTTTTGTAAAAAATTTTCCAATTTATTGGCCCTCATTCCCTTGGAGTTAGAAAAGAAGGATAAAGATTCTAGTAGATTGGTTTTTCCAATTCCATTATTCCCGTGAATAACAACATTGTTGCTAGGAATTTTTTTTTGAAAAAATGTGTGGGACTTAAAATTTTGTAATTTAATTTTTTCAATAAAAGCCATTGAGCATTAGACAACTCTCATGGGCATAACAACATATGTGCTATCTAGGTCTTTTTGGTCTTTGATAATAATGGGTGAAGTTGCATCTTTTGGCTTTAGCGTAATATTTTCATCTTGAATACAATTGGCAATGTCCATTAAATATCCAGAGTTAAAACCTATTTCTAAATTATCTCCTTCATACACGGCACTGATTTCTTCTATTCCTTCTCCTGAAGAAGTGTCATTTATAAAAAACCTAATCTTATTATTTTCAATATTAATTTTGATTACTCCTTTTCTGTCTGCTGACAAAGACTTTATTCGGTCAACAGCACTTATAAAGTCGACTACATTAGCTAGAACTTCTTTTCTGGTATCACTAGGTATGACCTTCTCATAGTCTGGAAATTTTCCATCAATAACCTTGGAAATAAGGACAATATCTTTAATAATAAATTTAATTTTAGATCGGACAGACAAAATTTTTATTGGCGTATCCGGTTCGTCACTGATTATATTGATAATTTCAAATATAGTTTTTTTCGGAAGAATAACTGGATGAAATTTTTTATCTTCTTCTACGGTAATTTGTGTTTTGCTCAAGCGATGACCATCCGTAGCAACTGCAATTAATTTAGAGCTATCCTCTTCTGTTTTGTGTAAATAAATTCCATTTAAATAATGTCTAGTCTCATCGTTAGAAATTGAGAATTTAGTTTTATTTAATAACTTTAATAAGTATTTGGATTTAACTTCCAAGTAATCACTTTCAATTGAATCTTCTAAGATTGGAAATTCACTTGCGGGCAAGCATGTTAAATTAAAATCTGATTTTCCTGAAGTTAACTTTAGTCTTTTATCGTTTTGCAAATTTAAATGGATGCTTGACCCAGCTGGAAGTTTTCTTATTAAATCATATAGTACTTGAGATGTGGTGGTAGTTGATCCCTCCTTGATTACCTCAGCATCAATTTTTTCTGTTATAATAATATCTAGGTCGGTTGCAGAAATTTGTATTTTACTATCGAACGCTTCTATCAATACATTGGCAAGGATCGGAAGGGTATTTTTCTTCTCTACCACTCCTTGGATGTGATTTAAGCACTTTAAAATAACATCTCTATCTATTTTAATTTCCATTTAATTATTTTTTAAAATTTTATTGCTAATATCCTGGACCTCATATTCAAATTTTTTATCCGCATTCATAAGTTCTTCAATTTTCTTAATCGCATGAATAACTGTTGTATGATCCCTACCAGTAAACTTTCTTCCTATCTCAGGTAATGACTTGGTAGTGAGTTTTTTTGCCAAATACATAGCAACTTGTCTGGGTCTAGCAATGTGTCTGGATCTTCTCGATGATAAAAAATCTGCCATGGGTAAATTATAATAGTGAACAACTAGTTTTTGAATGTCCTCTATTGTTACCACTGACTGCATATTGCTAAGTAAATCTTTTAATATAAGCCTAGCATCTTGAAGGGTTGGAACTTTGTTTTGGATTCTTGAGGATGCGATAATTCTATTTAGAACTCCCAACATATCTCTAATACTTGACTTGAATTCGTTTGCTATAAAACTTAAGATTTCATCACTAATTAGGACTTCTTTACCGAAATATGTTTCTTCAGTTTTGCATCTGTTTTTTAAAATTTGCAATCTCAATGCTATATCAGGAGGCTGAATATCAACAACCAAACCTCCAGATAGTCTTGACTTAATTCTATCTTGAATCCTATCAAGGTCATTTGGAGATCTGTCACACGAAACAATGACCTGCGACTGGTTCTCTACTAAGCTATTAAAAGTATAGAAGAATTCTTCTTGAGTTACTTCTTTGCCACTAATAAATTGAATATCATCTAAGATCAAAACATCTGCATTTCTAAAAACATCTTTAAATTTCTGAGTATCTTTATTTTTAATAGCCTTAACAAATTGATACATAAATCGCTCTGCTGACAAATAGATAATTTTTTTATCTGTTTTCTTAAGTTCATTGCCTATGGCATTCAATATGTGTGTTTTTCCTAGTCCAACCGATCCATAGATGAACAGAGGGTTGTAATGGCCCAATGATTCAGAAACCCTTTTAGCAGCTGAAAAGGCTAATTGGTTACTTTCACCAACCACATAATTAGAAAAAGTTAATCTATGATCTATTCTATTAGAAGCATAACTTGAATCTTTATTGTCTAGTACTTGCGTTCCAGTTTCAAAATCTACTACATTTGTCGGTACCTTTTTATCTCCATAAAAACTTTCATGAATTTCAAACTGAATTCTAGTAACAGAACTATCCAATTTTTGGAAAAAGTCTAAAATTTTATCTGCATAGTGAGAGACAATCCAATCTCTGATAAATCTTGTTTTCACTATTAATGTAAGTGAATTGAGCTTTACTTCTTTTGCCTCAACATTCTGGATCCAACTTTTAAAAACGTCCAAACCATAAATTTCTTTTAATTTATTTTGAACGTCAGACCAATTTTTTTTAAGGTCGTTGTTGTCTTGTAGTGCTGAAGTATTTTTCATATTTTTTAGAGAGCGCTGTTGTATATGACGACGACAATACTGCAAGAATTTTTTTAATTAAATAAAAAAAATAATTTTCACTCATAAAGTGAAATTAAAAAATAATTTTTGAATCAACCAGCGCTTGCTTTAAAAAAATTCAAAACAACTTTAGATTGTTGCAAGGGTGGTCTATTTTTTTTTAAAAAATGAATAGATCTAGTGCTCTTTGGACCACCACTAATAGATAAGGTAAAAATTGTAATACTACTTTTTAATCGTAGAAATTTTTTTAGATATTCTTGAAATTTTTCTTGACGCAGTTTTTCTTTTTATAGACCCTTTCTTAGAAACTTTCATCAACTGAGACTGGAAGGTAGAAAAAAATTTATCAATTTTGGCTTTATCTCCGCTCTTAATTAGTTCTTCCATTTGAGTAATGGCACCTTTATATTTTCCAATGCGCACTCTATTAATTGCGGTCTTTTTCTTAATTACTTTAGTTTTTTTCTTTGCAGATTTTGTATTAGCCATAAACGCCGCAAGGTATATAGCGCCCTTTATATATGGTCAACTACTATTCTACCTGACACTTTGTACAAAAAAAAGTTGCCCTACTGCTTATTACGGATCTTTGAATTGTCCCCTTACAACTGCTCCTTGGGCATCCCTGACCCTTCTTACCATAAACCTTGAAGAAGTTTTGAAATTGCCCAGATTTCCCCTGCGAGTTGTGAAAATCTTTTATAGTAGAGCCTCCAAAAACAATAGATTTTTTTAGAATTGTTTTAATAGATTTGATCAATAAAATGATTTCATTATCTTTTATTTTAAAAGATATTCTTCCAGGACTTATTTTGGATATGAAAAGCGCCTCATTTACATAAATATTTCCTAAGCCACAAATAAAAGATTGATCCATTAGAGTGTTTTTAATTGATTTTTTAAATCCCTTTATTCTTTCTTTAAAATAACGAAAATTTAAACTTTTAGAAAGAGGCTCTACTCCTAAATAAATAAGGTGAGAAGATTTCAAAAGCTCTTGTTCTGTATAGAATTTAATAAAGCCAAACCTTCTTGTGTCATTATAAATCATGACATATTTTTTAAAAAAAAAGTATAAATGGTTATGTTTATTGATAGATGAGTTAGATGAATAAAAACTAGTATCTAGTAGTGTGTTATTTTTACCTACTAGTATTCTTCCTGTCATTCCAAGATGAATAATGAAAAAAGTTTTGTCCGAAAGGTGAAAAATTAGATATTTAGACCGTCTTGTTATTTTTTTTATTTTCTTTTTAATAACATTTTTTCTAAAATTTTTATTTATTTTGTATCTAAGGTTATAATTTTTTATTTTTACATCTGTGATATATTGATCTTGTACATATTTCTGTAGTGTTTTTTTGGTAATTTCAACCTCTGGCAATTCAGGCATAAAAAATAAGCTACTATAAAATTATTAATGTTTTATATTTGTATATATTAAAATGAAAACTTCAAAATTAAAAAAACAAATTGTAAAAAATGTTTTTGATAAAGTTCATGATGAATACGATGTTATGAACGATGTGATGTCTCTTGGCTCTCATCGATTGTGGAAGAAAGAATTTGTTAAATTAATGAATATTCAAAAAAATGAATCTATACTAGATATGGCTTCTGGAACTGGCGATATCGCAAAACTCATTGCTAAAGATTCTATTTATACAAAAATAATTAGAGTAGATCCTAATTATTTAATGTTAAAGAAAGGCACTAACTCTTTTAGAGGTAATAAAAAAATAAGTGAAATATGTTCTACTGCAGAACAGGTTCCACTTAAAAGTGAAAGTGTAGATATCTACGCTATCAGCTTTGGAATCAGAAACACGTTTGATACAGAGAAGGCTACGCAAGAAGCATACCGTTTATTAAAAAGGGGAGGTAAATTTATTTGCTTGGAATTCTACAAGGTAGAAAAGCCGATATTAAAAGAGCTATATAAGCTTTATTCTAAAATAATTCCCTCTGTTGGACAATTAATAGTTGGCGATAAGGGCCCATACGAATATCTTACTAGCAGTATTCAAAAATTTTATACTCAGGATCAATTTAAAGAAATGTTAAAACAATCTAAATTTAAGAATGTAAATTATATTAATTTGATGGGTGGAATTGTTTCTATTCATACTGCCTGGAAAATTTAAATGCTTCAAAAACTATATAGCTTATTTAAAATTGGAAGAACTTTAGCTAAAGCGGATGCCCTTGGCTATTTTGAAGAAATTTATGACCCCCCTCTATTAATTAAGATCTTATTCAAAGTATTGGGGTTTAGTTTAAATTCACCTAAACAAGATTTAAATATTCCTTCTAATGAGAAATTTGTAAATGCATTAAAAGGACTTGGTCCAACTTTCATAAAGCTTGGCCAGTTTTTAGGAACACGTCCTGATATTGTTGGTGAAACTTTAGCTAAAGATTTGCAAAAATTACAAGATCGAATGCCAGCATTCAGTCTTTCTATAGCCAAGGAAAGTTTAAGAACAGAGTTGGGTGAAGAAACCTTTAAAAAGATCTCTAATATTTCAGAGCCTATTGCGGCCGCGTCAATAGCTCAAGTTCATTTTGCATCTATTAACAATAGTGAAAAGCAAGTGGCTATAAAAATTTTACGTCCTAATATTGAAAAGATTTTTAATAAAGAGTTAGAAGCATTGATGCTGCTTGCTTATTTGGTTGAAAGTTTTTTGCCAAAAACTAGGAGGTTAAAACTTGTTGAGGTCATTCATCTTCTAAAAGAAATAACTAGTATAGAAATGGATTTACGATTTGAGGCAGCGGCAGCTAATGAGCTAAAAAATAATACAAGCAACGACCCTTTTTTTAAAGTCCCCTCCATACATTGGGATTTTACTAGCAAAAGAGTGCTAACTTTAGAAAAAGTTGAAGGAATACCCCTTCGAGAAATTGAGAAAATTAACTCTACGCAAATTAATAAAAAAGAATTAGCCAAATCTGTTATTCAAAATTTTTTAAGGCAAGCTGTTGGTGATGGTTTTTTTCATGGTGATATGCACCAAGGAAATCTTTTTGTAGATTTGGACGGTAATATTATTCCTGTAGATTTTGGTATTATGGGAAGACTAGATAAGGATAATAGAAAATATTTAGCCGATATCCTTTATGGCTTTATTGAGAGAGATTATGAAAAAGTTGCAGAAGTTCACTTTAAAGCAGGTTTAGTTCCTCGGAATGAATCAAAAGAATCTTTTTCTCAAGCTTTACGCTCCATTGGTGAACCAATTTTTGGCCAGTCTATAAAAAATATATCTGCTGGTAAGCTTTTGGCACAATTATTTGAAATAACTGAAAAATTTAACATGACCACACAACCACAATTGTTACTCCTACAAAAAAATATGGTTGTTGTAGAAGGTGTTGCAAGATCCTTGGATGATGATGCCAATATATGGGATATATCCAAACCTATTTTGGAGGGTTGGCTTACAAGAGAAAAAGGTCCCAAGGCTTCAATAGAACAAGCCATTCATACTACCAATGATATGGTGAGCAGGCTTCCTGAAATTCCTAAAATTATGGACCAGGCCACTAAGGCTTTAGAAGTTTTTATTTCACGTTCTGATGTTAGCTCTTCTGACCCTACTATCGCCAAGAATTTAGAAGTAGAAAAAACAAAACTCAAAAATGAGAAAAATTTATTTATTATTAAAATATTAGTTGCTGTGGTGGTTGCTCTATTAATATTTAAATAACATCTATGAAAAGTTTAGACAAAAAAAAAATACTACTTATTATTTCTGGAGGAATTTCAGCCTATAAGACATTAGATTTAATTAGAAATTTAAAAAAAAGAGAGTGTGAAATTAAAACAATATTAACAGAGTCTGCTAAGGAATTTGTTACAAGCTTATCTATTACATCTTTATCTCAGAATAAAGTTTATGAGAATCATTTTGATGTAAACAATGAACTAGAAATGGATCATATAGCGCTTTCTAGATGGTCAGATATTATATTAATAGCACCGACTACAGCTAACTTACTTTCTAGGCTTGCAAACGGATCGGCTGATGATTTTATTTCGACAGTAGTGTCTGCTTCCAATAAGGATATTTTTTTAGTTCCAGCTATGAATGTTGAAATGTGGAACAAGCCAGCCACAAAAGAAAATATAAAAAAATTACATAACTATAATTACAAGTTTATTGGACCAGATAGTGGTGACCTTGCTTGTGGTGAGGTTGGTGAGGGCAAAATGTCTTCCATTAATGAAATTGAAAAAACTCTTGAACTTTATTTTATAAAAAAAAATAATAGCTTTAAAAACAAAAAAGTCCTTGTAACTGCTGGACCAACCAAAGAGTATATCGATCCTGTAAGATATATTTCTAATGAATCTTCTGGTAAGCAAGGTTACGAAATTGCGAAGAAGCTTATTGATGCAGGATTTGACACTACGCTAGTAACCGGACCGACTAATATAAATTATCCAAAAGAATTAAAGGTTATCAAAGTAATTACCGCTGAAGAAATGCTACAGGCTTGCCAAAAACTATTACCTGTAAACATTGCAATATGTGCTGCTGCTGTTGTTGATTTTTCACCAAAATATAAAAAAGAAAAAATTAAAAAAAACAACACTTCTAATCATGATTTAAAATTGTCAGAAAATATAGACATTCTTAAATTTCTTTCTAGTCAAAATGAGCATAGACCAGAATTAGTTATTGGCTTTTCAGCGGAAACTGAAAATGTATTGGAAAACTCTTTAAAAAAACTAGACAAAAAAAAATGCGATTGGATCATTGCTAACGACGTATCTGATAAATCTATAGGGTTTAATTCAGATAATAATGAGATAACTATAATTTATAAAAATAAAATGACAGAAAAAGTATCCAAAACATCAAAATCCGAAATAGCAAGTGAAGTGGTGACTCGAATTATAAAATCATTAGGACATTAAAATGCATGAAATTTTAATTAAAAAATTACACAGTGACGTCAATATTCCAAAATATGAGACGGAGGGCTCTTCAGGACTTGACCTTGAGGCTTATATTGAAAAAGATCTGAGATTGTTATCAGGGGAAAGAAAATTAGTTCCTACAGGTTTTAGTGTGGCTATGCCTAATAATTTCGAAATTCAAATTCGTCCTAGATCGGGACTAGCTTATAAGAACGGAATATCAGTTGTAAACACACCCGGAACTATAGATTCTGACTACCGTGGTGAAATAAAAGTACTACTAATTAATCTTGGAACTGAGACAGTCACTATTAAAAAATTTCAGAGAATAGCTCAAATGGTTATATGTCCTATCATTAAAGCCAATTTAAAAGAGGTGCAGGAGCTTCCAGAAACAATAAGAGGTGCTGGTGGATTTGGCTCTACCGGTCAATAAAGTGAGGATTACAAACAATCAAATTAAACGATATTCCGGACAAATCAATTTAAAAAAAATTAGCATTACGGGTCAAAAGAAAATAATTGGTAGTAAAATTTTAATTATTGGATTAGGTGGATTAGGAACTCCAGCACTGGCCTATCTTGCAAGAAGTGGTGTTGAGTGTTTTGGAATAGCTGACCCTGACAAAGTTTCTATTTCCAATTTACATAGACAGATACTTTATGATCAAAAAGACCTAAAGAAGTCTAAAGCAGAGGTAAGTAAAAAAAAAATATTATTAACCAACTCCAAAATAAAAATAAAAACGTTCAAAAGTAAAATTACAAAAAATAATATTGATAAAATAGCAAAAGATTACGATGTTATTTTAGATGGGACAGATAGCTTTATAAGCAAATTAACCATTAGCGATTATTGCAAAAAAAATAAGAAAATTTTAATCTGCTCAGCTATCAATAAATTTTTAGGACATTTATTTGTATTTAACTTTAAAGAAAAACAAAAAAAATCTCCTTGCTTAAGATGCTTTATGCCCAAAGCCCCAAGCAATGACAATAATGACTGTGAGTCAGAAGGAATCGTAGGCTCTATAGCGGGAGTAATGGGCGTACTGATGTGCAATGAAACAATTAAAGAAATTTTAAATTTTAAAGAATCGTTGTGTGGAAAAATTCTGATTATAGATTTAGAAAAAACAACTTTCAGAACTATCAACTTGCACAAAAATTGTCCTAATCATCTGTAATGAGTATTAAAAATTATATAGCTTTTTTTTTATTTTTTATTTATGCAACTGAGACTTTTTCCGATAGTGATTTAAAATATTTGAGCTTGAAAAATAACAAGGTGAATGTGAGAATTGCTCCCTCAAGAACTGCTCCGATTAAATGGATTTACGAAAAGAAAAATTTTCCTGTTATAATTATTGACCAATATTACAATTGGCGAAAAATTAAAGATTTTGAAAATGATAGCGGGTGGGTGCACATTTCTCAACTATCTAGAAAAAGATCTGTTTTATTTATTAAGGACGAAGTATTAATATTTAAAAAACCAACTACCTATTCCCGCCCTATATATAAAATTGGAAAATTAGAAGTTGCAGTAATAAAAGAGTGTTCTTTGAACTGGTGTAACGTCAAGAATAATCTTTTTTCAGGATGGGTTAAAAAAAATTCCTTATGGGGTTTAAATAAAAATGAGATTATGAACTAGTTTTATTTGCAAAAATTATTTATAAATAGCTATATAAAAAATTATTAAAAATTTCCAACATGACCAAAAAAAACAATTATAATTATCAAGAGCTTCTTGACTGTGGCAATGGTAAAATGTTTGGTGAGGGTAATGCAAAACTGCCCGTTCCACCCATGCTCATGTTTGACCGCATCACAACTATAAATAATAATGCAGGAGATTACAGTAAAGGGTTAATAGAAGCAGAGTTAGATATCAAAAAAGACTTATGGTTTTTTGATTGTCATTTTATAAATGATCCTGTTATGCCTGGATGTTTAGGTTTAGATGCTATGTGGCAATTGGTTGGGTTTTTCTTGGGTTGGGATGGAAATCCTGGAAAAGGCAGGGCCTTGGGAGTAGCAGAAGTAAAATTTACTGGAGAAGTGACCCAAGACATTACCTTGGCTAAATACGTAATTCATATGAAAAAAATTATGAAGAAAGGTGAGACTTCTGTTGGTCTTGCAGATGGTGTGCTTTTGGCTGATAATAAGGAAATATATAAAGCTAAAAATTTAAAAGTAGGATTATTTAAAGGAGGACAGTAGTGAAAAGGGTAGTTATATCGGGACTGGGAATTGTTTCTTGTTTGGGAAATAATCAAGAAGAAGTTTACCAATCTCTCTTAAATGGAAAATCAGGTATTTCATTCTGCGATGAGTACAAAGAGTATAATTTAAAAAGCCATATTCATGGAAAGCCAAACATAAAATTGGAGGATCATATAGACAGAAAGACCATACGATTTATGGGGGCGGGTTCTGCATACAACTATATAGCCATGCAGGAAGCTATTAAAGATTCAGGCTTAGAAGACAAAGAAGTTAGTAATATTAACACAGGTATTATTATGGGTTCAGGTGGGCCCTCTATTGAAAATGTGGTTCTGTCAGTAGATAAAACTAGAGCCAAGACACCCAAACTAATGGGTCCATTTATTGTCCCGAGAACTATGGCAAGTACCGCATCAGCTACTTTAGCCGTTCCTTTTAAAATTAAAGGAACCAACTATACGATAAGTTCAGCCTGCGCAACTAGTGGTCATGCCATTGGAAATGCTATGGAATTAATTCAATATGGTAAACAAAAAATTATGTTTGCTGGTGGTAGTGAGGAATTACATTGGGCCATGACTGCTATGTTTGACGCGATGACTGCATTATCTTCAAAATACAATGACACTCCTGAAAAAGCATCTAGAGCTTATGATAAAACAAGAGATGGTTTTGTGATTGCGGGGGGGGGTGGTGTATTAGTTTTAGAGGAATTAGAACATGCCAAAGCGAGAGGGGCAAAAATTTATGCTGAATTAACAGGATATGGAGCAACCTCAGATGGGTATGATATGGTAGCCCCTTCTGGTGAAGGTGCTGTTCGATGTATGAATATGGCACTAAGTACTACTAAAAATAAAATTGATTATATCAATACGCATGGCACTTCTACTCCCGTGGGAGATGTTACGGAGTTGAGATCTGTTGCTGAAGTATTTAAAGATAAAATTCCAAAAATTAGTTCTACAAAATCTTTATCTGGCCATCCTCTAGGAGCAGCTTCAGTTCATGAAGCTATTTATTGTTTAATTATGATGAAGAATAAATTTATTGCAGCCTCTGCTAATATTGGAGAGATGGATGATGAAACAAAAAAATTCCCTATCGTTACAGAAGTTCTAAAAAATGTAGAACTTAATGCGGTTATGTCTAACAGCTTTGGCTTCGGGGGAACTAATGCGGCACTAGTATTTGAGAAATTATCATCATGAAATTATTAGAAAATAAAAAAGGCTTGATTATGGGAGTTGCTAACGATCGTTCGATCGCATGGGGGATTGCACAAAAATTATCTGAACATGGCTCAGAATTAGCTTTTACTTATGTTGGAGACGCACTTAAAAAAAGAGTTATTCCACTTGCAGAATCTTTGGGATCTAAATTTACTTTAGATTGCAATGTGGAAAATAAAGAACAAATTGTTAAAACTTTTTCAGATATTAAAAAAGAGTGGGGTAGCATAGACTTTGTTATCCATGCCGTTGCTTTTTCAGATAAGTCAGAACTCAGTGGTGAATACTTAGATACTTCTAGAGAAAATTTTTTAAAGAGTATGTTAATTTCATGTTTTTCATTCACGGAAGTTGCTAAAGAAGCGGCTCCTATTATGAATGAAGGTGGAAGCATGCTAACCTTAACGTATGAGTCTACTAAAGTTATTCCAAACTATAATGTCATGGGAGTTTGCAAGTCTGCATTAGAAACAAGCACCAAATATTTAGCAAGAGACCTCGGTGGAAAAGGAATTAGAGTAAATGCTATTAGTGCAGGTCCTATTAAAACATTAGCAGCTTCTGCTATAGGAGATGCTAAATTTTTATATAAATGGAATGCAGATCACTCTTTGTTAAAAAGAAACGTAGACATACATGATGTTGGAAATTCTGCATTATACCTAGTAAGCGATCTATCAGGTGGTGTAACGGGTGAAATTCACTATGTAGATGCTGGATACAATAAAGTTGGTATGCCAGATCCTAAAAATATTACTTCCTAATTTTAAATTGTGAAAAATATTAGAAGATCTTTTTTAAAATTATTAGGATTTTCCTATCTATCAGCAATTTTACTACCTTATAATTTGGCACATTCTGCTGCTAAAAAAATTATTAATCCAAATCTTACGGAAGAACAAAAAAAAATTATGCTTGATCAGGCAACTGAAAAGCCATTTTCCAGTCCTTTAAATTTTGAAAAAAGAAAAGGGTTCTTCCATTGTGCCAATTGTGATGCAAAGCTTTTTTCATCAGACGCTAAATTTGATAGTGGGACTGGTTGGCCGTCTTTTTCTGAATCTTTGCCTGGTGCTTTCAAAACTACCATTGATTATTCATTTGGAATGAAAAGAATTGAATATTATTGCGCTAATTGCGGTGTGCATCACGGCCATGTATTTGATGATGGACCAACTTCAACCCAAAAAAAGTTTTGTAGTAATGGGTTATGTTTAATCTTTAAACCAGAAATTTAATTTAAATTAAATTAATTAAAATTTACTATCTTAGAAAACAAGAAATCTGCTTAACAGTTAAGAGAAGCGGTGCAAGTACCTCCGAAAGTTCTCGTTCCTCTTTTCCCGCTGTATGGATTTGTATTACCGTAAGTGCTGTAGTTATTATTTCTACGGCTATCAGGTGACGACCGGTAGTGACCCTGAACGCTTGTCCCATTTTTTTTGGTATACCCATTAACCCAAGTATCTTTTGCATCAACTGATGCAGCAGAAAAAAGAATTAGCATTAGCACTATAATTATTTTTTTCATGACCAACCATACCACAAGCAAGAATATCTTAAAATAAATTTTATGCGTTTTGTGTATATATTCGCGAATAATTTTAGTTAGAAAAGCTATATTTGAAGCAAATGCAGACTTACTGCAGACTTTTTATTTATAAATTTCTAAAAAGTCTTGCCAAATCAATCTATTGTGAAACGAATAAGGGCCGTTCTGTTACCTGGTTCCCTAGTCTGACTTTGTATCTTCTGTTACTTCTTTCATAGAAAGTTTAACTTTTCCTCGGTCAAACCCTACTACTTTTACAGAAACTTCATCGCCTTCTTTTACCACATCAGATACATTTTCTACTCTCTTGGCTGCAAGCTGAGATATATGAACTAGTCCATCTTGCTTTCCTAAGAAATTGACAAATGCACCAAATTCCATAATTTTTACCACTTTACCTTTGTAGATTTTTCCCATTTCTGGTTTGGCAACAATATCTTTAACCATTTGCACTGCCTTCATTCTAGATTCTTCGTCAGCGGCTGCAATAGTAACCATACCATCATCATTGATATCTAATTTAGCACCTGAAAGTTCTACAATTTCTCTAATTGTAGCTCCACCTTTTCCAATCACTGCAGCGATATCTTTTTTATCTACTTGAATTTTTTCCATCTTAGGGGTGTTTTTAGAAAGCTCAGTTCTAGATTCTGTTAAAGCTTTCGCCATTTCACCTAAAATATGAATTCTTCCTTCTTTGGCTTGATCTAAAGCTTTCTCCATAATGTCAAATGTGATTCCTGTAATCTTGATATCCATTTGAAGTGAGGTAATTCCATCTTTAGTTCCCGCTACTTTAAAGTCCATATCTCCAAGATGATCTTCATCTCCCAAAATATCACTAAGGATTGAATAGTCATCACCCTCTTTAATAAGTCCCATTGCGATACCAGCAATTGGTGTTTTAATCGGTACACCTGCATCCATAAGTGCAAGCGATGCTCCACATACAGTTGCCATAGAAGATGAGCCATTTGATTCTGTAATCTCAGATACAATTCTAAATGTGTAAGGAAATTCTTCTTTAGAAGGAAGTGAAGAATTAATTGCTCTCCATGCTAATTTACCATGGCCAATTTCTCTTCTTCCAGTTCCAATACGTCCAACTTCTCCAACAGAGTAAGGTGGGAAGTTATAATGAAGCATAAATCTTGATCGCTCCGCTCCATCTAAAGTTTCTAATCTTTGCTCATCATCTGAAGTTCCTAGGGTAGTCACCACAAGAGCTTGTGTTTCTCCTCTTGTAAACAATGATGAACCATGCACCTTGGGTAAAACACCCACTTCACATTTGATATCTCTAACTTCGTTTAGTTTTCTTCTATCAATTCTTTTTGAATCTTTTAAAATTTGTGTTCGTACAATTTTTTTCTCAACACTTTTGAATTGGTCTCCGATTTCAACTTTGGAATAAGTCTCATCGCCTTCAAACATAGCTGTTACTTTATCTTTAGCTGCAGCAACTAAACCAGTTCTTATTTGCTTGTCCGATTCATCGAAAGCTTTTTGCAAGTCATCTGCTACGGCAGAAGAAATTTTACCTTTAAGCTCAGAATAATCTTTCTCTTCTATTTTCCATCTTTCTTTACCTGCCTCTTTTGCAAAATCTTTAATTAAATTAATGACCTCTTTAGCTTTGTCATGACCAAATTTAACTGCATCTAACATTTGTTTTTCTGATAGGCCTGAAGCTTCTGATTCAACCATCAAAACCGCATCTTCTGTACCAGCAACAATTAGTTCTAGCTGTGAATCTTTAATTTGCTCTTTGGTTGGGTTTAAAACGAATTCTCCATTGATCATTCCTACTTTTGCAGCAGCTACAGGTCCCATAAAAGGAATTCCTGAAATAGCTAAAGCAGCAGAACTTGCAATTAATGCTAATGCTTCTGGATCATTTTCTTTGTCATAAGATATTACTGTAGGTAATACCTGAGTTTCATTTCTAAATGAACTTGGAAATAAAGGCCTGATAGGTCTATCAATCAATCTTGAAATTAATGTCTCGGCTTCTGTTGGTCTAGCTTCTCTTTTAAAGTAACCGCCTGGAATTTTTCCAGCTGCATAATATTTTTCTTGATAATTAACTGTTAAGGGGAAAAAATCCATGTCTGGTTTTGCTTGTTTTGCTGCAACTGCAGTTGCCAAGATAACGGTTTCTCCACAAGTAAGCATAACCGCTCCATCAGCTTGACGAGCTACTCTACCCGTTTCTAATATTAATTTTTTATCGCCCCAAGTAATTTCTTTTTTTGTGATGTTGAACATAAGTTTCTATTTACGCAAACCTAACTGCTCTAAGACTTTCTTGTAAATAGATGGCTCTTTTTTGCTCAAATATTCTAGTAATTTTTTTCTTCGAGTAATTATTCTGCTTAATCCTGTGTTTGAGTGTTTATCTTTTTTGTTTTTAGCAAAGTGCTCTGATAGGTATTTAACTCTCTCAGTTAAAATACCGATTTGAACTTCTGATGAACCGACGTCGGTTTTGTGTTTTTGCAATGATGCAATCACTTCTTTTTTTTCAATTTTTTTCTTTGGCATAATCCTTTATATATTTAAAATTCTTTTGGGATAAAAAAATCCAGACTTTAATTCTCCGAATGCGAGTACCTGGCTTTGATTTTGGGCAATTAAACTCTTAATATTTACTTCTCCAAACTCTTCCAACATGCTTACTTTCATTCCGTTTTTAATAAGCTTTATTCTTTCATCTTCTAATTTTATGGATGGTATATGTATTAAAACCTTTCGAATATCAAGTAAGTATTTATAAAAGTTCTCTTTTTCAACGTTTTTTACTAAAAAATCCATAGTCAGTGTATTTTTTTTTGAGAAATGACTATATCTGCTTCTTAAGATTTTAGACGCATAACCAAAAGTATTTAAAGCATAAGCCAAATCTCTAGCTAAACTTCTCACATAAGTTCCTGACCCACAACTAACCAAGAAGGATGTTTTGTTTTCATAATGAGAGATGACTCTCAAGTTAAAAATAGTTACCTTTTGTGGCTTTAGTTCAAATTCCTCATTATTTCTTGCTAGGTCATAGCATCTCTTTCCATTAATTTTTTTAGCTGAAAATTTGGGAGGGATTTGATCAATCTGTCCAATAAATAAATGCAGTACTTTGTTAATTTCTTTTAGAGAAGGAATAGTTTTAGATACATTGGTAGTTATTCCCTCCGAATCTAGTGTGTTTGTTTCTTCGCCCCAAAAAACTTCAAACAAATAATTTTTTTTTGCTTCCGCTAGATAAGGAATAGACTTCGTTGCCTCACCAATAGCTATTGGCAATACTCCTTCTGCTAATGGATCCAGTGTTCCAGCATGCCCAATTTTTTTTAACTTAAATTTTGATTTAAGAACATTTAAACAATAAGTTGAGGTGTATCCTTTGGGTTTATAAATATTAATCCAACCATTCATTTTGGTTCAAGGTTAGAGGAAATTAATTTTTCAATATTTTCAGCATAATCAAATGATTTATCAAGAACAAACCTTAAATCCGGTAAAAATTTTGCAGTCCAAGAACTCTTTACTCTTTTTTTAACTTCGTATGAAAATTGGTTTAAAGTTTTAAAAGCAATCTCTGATTTATCTCCAGAAAGAGGAATAAAATAAACTATAGCGTGTCTTAAATCTGGACTAACCCTAACTTCTGTAATGGTAATATTTCTTGTTGAAATGTCGGGAAGAACTATTTGATCTTTAATGAAAATATTGGCTATAATTTTTTTTAAATTTTCGCCTGCTTTTAGTTGTCTTTGAGTTAATGGTTTTGAAGTATTCTCATAATCCATTAAATTTCTCTTTCAATTGTAATCGTCTTAAAGAATTCGATCACATCTCCTTTTTTAATATCATTGAAATCTTTAATAGAAACACCGCATTCCAAGCCTGCTTTTACTTCTTTTGCTTCATTCTTTTCTCTAAAGAGACTATTCACTTTACCTGTATAAACAACGGCACCATCTCGAAGCAATCTTAGCTCGGAATTGTTTTTTATTTCACCCTCTGTCACTTTAACACCAGCAACTTTACCAGCTTTCGAAACGCTGAATACTTCTAATACTTCGCAAGTTCCTTGGCCTTGCTCTTCTGTCTCTGGAGCTAACAAGCCAGATATTTTTTTGGTTATATGATCTAATGCTTCATAAATTATATTAAAGTAAAGTATTTCTAATTTATAACTCCTAGCCAAATCTTTTGCTTCCTTGTTTGGTCTAATATTAAAGCCTAATAAAATAGCATTCGAAGCTTTTGCTAAAGTGACATCTGTTTCTGTGACAGGTCCAACTGCTGATAAAATAATTTTTGTCTTAATATTTTCAACTTTAATTTTTTCAATTGCATTAGCTAGAGCTTCTAAAGAGCCATTAACGTCGGTTTTTAAAATAATATTATATTCTTCTTCTGGATCAGCCTCTCCAAAAATATCTGTTTTTTTATTACCCGCTAATTTTTTATTTTTTAACTCTTGTTGTCTATACTCTACGATTTCTTCAACTTTAGAGTCATTTTCAACAACAACAAAATCATCTCCTGCATTGGGGGCTCCCTGAAAGCCTACAATTTCAACCGGTGTTGACGGACCTGCTTCATTAATCAAATCTCCTTTATAATTATAAATAGCTCTTACTTTTCCGTTAGAGGCTCCACTAACGAACAAATCTCCTTTTTTTAAAGTCCCTTTGACAATTAAAACTGTAGAAACTGGACCTCTTCCTTTATCTAATCTTGATTCAACTACAACACCTGCGGCTGCAATCGAAGGATCTGCTTTCATATCTAAAATTTCTGATTGTAATAGAATCAACTCTTTCAATTTATCTAAATTAGTTTTTTTTAATGCAGATATTTCTACGCTCAAAACATCTCCTCCCATTTCTTCAACGATCAGTTCATGTTCTAAAAGTTGGTTTCTAACCTTCGCAGGATCTGCGCCTTGTAAATCACATTTATTAATGGCAACAATAATAGGCACTTGTGCCGCTTTAGCATGTTGAATGGCCTCTATTGTTTGAGGTTTAATTCCATCATTGGCCGCAACTACTAAAATAACAATATCTGTAATTTTAGATCCTCTGGCTCTCATTTCTGTAAACGCAGCATGTCCAGGGGTATCTATAAATGTAATCAAATTTTTATCATTCACATTTACTTGGTAAGCTCCTATATGCTGAGTAATACCTCCATGCTCTAAATTCACTACACTTGTATCTCTTAAAGAGTCTAGAAGAGATGTTTTTCCATGATCAACGTGCCCCATTACAGTGACAACTGGAGGTCTAGAAACTGCATTTTCTAAGTCTTTATCCTTAGATAGAATATCTTTCAGTAACTGATCTGGCTCTTCTTCTATAAGAATTTCGTGTCCAAATTCTTTTACAATAAATTCTGCTGTGTCTTGGTCAATCGTATGATTAATGGTTACTTTTACATTTTTAGTTAATAGATATTTAATAACCGCACTGGCTCTTTCTGCCATTCTATTAGCTAATTCTTGAATGGTAATAACTTTTGGAATTTTAACTTGTCTGATTACTTTTTGCCCGTCTGTATCTTGATTACTTTGTTTTTTAAAAAGTTTTTCTCTGGATCTTTTCACTGCCGCAAGACTTCTGACTTGAACCTCTTCTTCTTCTGATAGTGCTTTGGTAACCGTTAAACGATAATCTCTTTTTTTCCCAGCTGCTTTTTTATCGGCTTTTTTAGATAGCTCTTCTTGAATCTTTATTTTTGCCCACTCTTTAGCTGATTTAGGCTTTTCAGGGCTCTTTATAGTTTTGGGTGTCGTTGAAGGTTTACTCTCAAGAGTAGTTGTACTATCCGATTTCTCGATTATAGGATTGGGAACTTTTGATTCTTCTTTTTTACCAAAAATAGCAGATGTTTTTTGTGCTTGTTTTTTATTTACCGAACTGGGCGCATTACCAGTAAAATTTTTTAGAGTTAATTTTTTTTTCTTTTCTTTCGTGCTCATTTTTATTCACCTTGGTATTCATTAAATGTCGAAAACTTTTTTTCTAGCTCTCATAATCAAGTCATCAGCATCTTTTCTAGAAATATCAAACTCCTCAAGTATACCATCAAATTTTTCTCTTTTACCTTTGATTTCATCATATCCACCGATTAACTCATCCGTAGCCAATTCTGCAAAATCTTTTAGAGTTTTAATGTTATCCTCACCAAGAATTAAGAGCATTCCAAGACTAAGACCTTTGTGGGTAGCCAAATCATCTTCTATACCCAATTCTTTTACTTTTTTAGATACTTCCTCGGCTTCTTCTTGAATGAATTCTTTTGCTCTATTTTGAAGCTCTGTTGAAGTCTCTTCGTCAAAACCTTCTATTTTTAAAAACTCAGACAAATTTGCATTTGCGATTGCATTAATTGTCGGAAATCCTTCAGCCACAAGAAGTTGAGCCATAGTTGTATCTATTTCTAAACTCTTAACTAATTTTTCAGTGTTGTCTTTAAATTCAGTCTGTCTTTTCTCTGATTCTTCCTTATCTGTAAGTATATCAATCTCATAATCTAATAGCTTAGATGCCAGTCGAACATTTTGACCGCGTCTTCCAATTGCTTTACTTAGATTGTCCTCGTCTATAACTACTTCAATTCTTCTATCATCTTCCGCAATAATAACTTTCATAACTTCAGCTGGAGATAAAGCGCTCTTAACTAAAGAAGATGCGTCTTCCGTCCAATTTATAATGTCAATTTTTTCTCCTTGTAATTCATTAACGATAGCTTGAACCCTACTACCTCTCATACCAACGCAGGCACCCACTGGATCTATCGAACTATCTTTTGATTGAACGCATATTTTAGCTCTACTACCTGGATCTCTAGCAACTGATTTAATTCCAATTGTACCTTCATAAATTTCTGGAACTTCTTGATGAAATAATTTTGCTAAAAATTGCGGATGCGCTCTAGATAAAAATATCTGTGGTCCTTTGCTCTCTCTTCTTACATCGTAGCAATAAGCTTTAATTCTATCTCCATTTTTTAAATTTTCTCTTGGAATAAGCTCTTCTCTTCTTATGATTGCTTCTGATTTTTGCAAATCTACAATTACATTGCCGTATTCAGATCTTTTAACTATGCCACTTAAAATCTCTCCTACTTTATCTTTAAATTCTTCAAACTGCCTGTCTCTCTCAGCATCTCTAATCTGATGGGATATAACTTGTTTTGCAGTTTGCGCAGCTATTCGTCCGAAATCTACTGGTGGCAATTCTTCATTAACTATATCATCAATCTTGGCATCACTGTTTTTTTCAAGCGCTTCCTCTAACCCTATTTCAGAATGGGTATTCATGACTTTTTCTACTACTTTTAATTTTCTTCCAAGCTCAATTTTTCCCGTAGCTCTATCTATTACAACGTAAATTTCGTTTTCATTTCCATATCTAGTTTTGGCAGCTTTTTCTATGGCACTTTCCATAGAAGTTAAAACCAAGTCTTTGCTTATAGATTTCTCATCAGCAACAGCATCGGCTATTCTAATTAATTCAGTACTATCAATTCGATTATTTAGCATTTTGATTTTTAGTAAAAAAAAAGGGCCTAAGCCCGTTTCTTAATTTGTTAATTTTCCTGGAAATTACTCCAATATTTAAGATTTTACAATAACTAAAAAATTAACCTTATTTCCTAACTTTTTGGCTCTTAAAAAGTATTTTGTTTGGCCAAGTTGTTTTACGTCTATTTTTTTGTGAATAATTGGAATTTTTTTAAAATCTTTACTGTACAAACAGTCCTGAACAGATTTAAAATAATCCTGATTGTCTGTTGCAAAATATAGCTTCCCATTTTTATCTAGTCTTTTTACAATATTCTTTAAAAAAGGCAGCTGAACAAGTCTACGCTTGTGATGTTTTTTTTTATGCCAAGGATCGGGGAATAAAATAAAAATTTCTTTAAAGTAAATTTTTTGATATTTTTCTAAAAATTTTTCTACTGGATCGGGATAAACTAAGATGTTGTCTATGTTTTGTTTAACGCAGCTATAGATAACACTGGCTACTCCATTAAGGAAAGGTTCTATGCCAACAATCTGGCTCTTCAAATTATTCTTTGATAATTCAATCAAATTATGGCCCATGCCAAATCCTATTTCCAAAATATTGGGAGTGGATTTTTTTATTTTTTTTAAATTAAACTGAAAATTTTTAATATTTTCGTCTAGAATTTTTTTTTTTCTAACGAAATTTTACGAGACTGAATTCGTCCAAAGAATATTTTTTTTTTAATCACTACACTTCTTTTTTGAAAATATTTACCATATCTGTTTTTTCCCAGCTAAACGAACCATCTGCTTCTGGAGCTCTCCCAAAATGTCCGTATGCCGCTGTTTTTTTATAGATTGGTTTATTTAATTCTAATTTATTTCTAATTCCTCTTGGGCTTAAATCAAAATTATCTTGGATAACTTTTATGATTTGATCTACTAATTTTTGATCTTCTTGAAAAATATCTAAATAAATAGAAAGTGGTTGAGAAACTCCAATTGCATACGACAATTGAATCACTGCTTTATCTACGATTCCTGATGCAACTATATTCTTTGCTAAATATCTAGCTGCGTACGCTGCAGATCGATCTACTTTGCTAGGATCTTTTCCTGAAAATGCTCCACCACCATGTAATGCTGCTCCACCATACGTATCAACTATAATTTTTCTACCTGTTAATCCCGTATCACCATCCGGTCCGCCAATGACAAACTTTCCAGTTGGGTTGACATAAAACTGATCTTCTGGGCAAGACCAATCTTTTGGAAGAATTTTTTTTACATAAGGCCTAATCATTTCTTTTACTTCATTCTGACCAATCGATTTATCGTGTTGCGAAGAAATTACTACTGAGCTCACACCTATGGGCTTACTGTTCTCATAAACAACGGAGATTTGACTTTTTGAATCTGGACCTAATAATTTTAAATCACCACTTTTTCTTGCGATTGCCATTTCTTTTAAAATTTTATGAGAATAGGTAATTGGTGCTGGCATTAATTCTTCTGTCTCATTGCATGCGTATCCAAACATGATTCCCTGATCTCCAGCTCCCTCGTCTTTTTCATTCCCGCTAGAATCTACGCCTTGGGCAATATCTGCTGACTGCTCATGCAAATAATTAAAAAATTCAAAGTTTTTCCAATGAAAATTTTTTTGCTCATAGCCTATATTTTTTATCTGCTCTCTTACAGCTTGCTCAATAACCTGAGAGTCAATTTTTGGACCTCTAATTTCTCCTGAAAGGATAATCTTATTAGTAGTTGCAAGAGTTTCACAGGCAACTCTACTTTCATTAAACTCTGAGAGATATAGATCTAAAATAGTATCTGAAGTAATGTCACATACCTTGTCTGGATGACCTTCTGAAACCGATTCACTTGTAAATATATAGTTTTTATTCATTGGTTTTTCTAAAAAGAAAGATGAATACACAACTAACAAAAGTAAGTAAATAAAAAATAGTATTTTCAAACTCACTAAACAGTGTTTTTTTATTTAACTTATAGATATCTACAACAATACTTGATTGATTGGCAAAATCAGTAGTTTTAGCCAATCTACCATTGGGCAGTATACTGCTAGTTAGACCTTGATTGGTTGATCTGACTACCTGCTTACCTTGCTCTATGGCTCTATATTTAGAGTGAACAAAGTGCTGAATAGTACCAATCGAACGATTGAACCAACCATCTTCTGAAATATTTAAAATAAAATCATACTCCTTTTGTTCAGTATCAATTGATCCAGAAAAAATAATTTCATAACAAATCAAAGGTAAAAATTTAATATTATTAATATTTAATGTGACTGGGTTTCTTTTTTCTCCTTTGGAAAAAGAACCATACCCAAATGTAATTTTTTTAAGATTTATTTTTTCAAGCACGTTGTAAAAAGGAATGACCTCGCCAAAAGGAACCAAATTAATTTTGTCATAACTTGAAAGTATTTCAGCCTGATTATTAAGTAGTACAAGACTATTATAAAACTTATTTCCTTCGTAACGAACAGAGCCTAGTACAATGTTATGATTGTTAGAAAAATTATCATAAAAAAGCTTTTTATAATTTTTAGAATTATCGAGATTAGACAAGATTCCCTCGGGCCAAACAAATAGCGCTTGGGTATCTTTATACATTTTTGGTTTACTAATATTAATTAACCGATTGACATAATGTTCTTCATTATTGGCTAAAGTTAAATCTATTATTTTTTGGTTTGGTTGAAGCAACACCACTTTAAAATTAGGAATTCTTTTTAAGTTGTTATTATTAATTGAGCTTTGGCCAAAAAAAAAGTTTACACAAAGTATAAAGGCTATAGACGAAATAACTATAAATAATTTTTTGTAGTGAAAATGTTTCAAAACAAGAAATGGAAGACAAAAAATAAATATTGTAAATAAATTTAAAGAATAGGTTCCGACAAAACCTAATATTTGAAGGCTTTCTAAAGACCAGCTCCAAGTATACGCAAACAAATTCCAAGGAAAATCAAAAAAAAGATTACCCCTCAAAAAATCTAATGTTGAAAGCGTAACTGAAAAAACAACAATAAAATAAAAATTATTTGTAATCGTTTTCTTAATTAACATACTTGCTAACCCATAAAAAATAGCAATTACTGATGGCAAAACCACTAGCGTTAATGGTTTTAAAATAGCCAAGTTGTCATCGAAGTTTAGGGAGTATGTAATCCAGTATAGGCTAAATAAAAAATAACCATAACCAAATAAAAATCCGATATAAAAAATTGATTTTCTCGTTTGATCTCTATTTGCAAATAATAAGTATAATAATGTGGGGAAAATCAAAAAACCTAATGCAGTATAGCTGTAAGGAGGTAGGATTAACGAGAGAACACTGCCCAGAGAAAAAGATACTAAATATTTATTTTTCTTAAAAAGAAAATTTTTCATTTTTAAGATTTAGTAATCTTAAGAACTTTAATTTTTCTAGGGTCAGCATCTATAATTTCAAACGTATAATTGGGAATATCTTTTATAATTTCTCCCTTTTGTGGAACTCTGTTTACAGTGGAAAAAATATAACCACCAAGTGTTTCTATGTTTTCGATTCCAAATTTAATATTTGTCATTTTTTCAAATTCATCTAATTCCATTGTAGCATTGGCGATAAAAGTGTTTTCATTAATTTTTTTAAATTCTGTTACGTCATCATGATCATGTTCGTCTTGAATTTCTCCAACAATTTCCTCTACCAAGTCTTCAATCGTCAATAATCCATCGGTTCCTCCATGTTCGTCTATTACCAATGCCATATGTAGCTTTGTGGATTGCATTTTTAATAAAACATTTAAGATAGGCATTGAAGGCGGCACAAACAAAACATCTCTCATAATTTTCTGCAAGTTAAAATCAGCTTGTAAATGATGGTTGGTAAAATTGATGAGATCTTTTACATGCACCATCCCCATCACATCATCTAGATCTTTTCTAAAAATTGGAATTCTAGAATGAGATTCGGTGTTAATAATTTTAATTAGGCCATTAAAGTCAGAATCATAACTTGCACTAACAATTTCAGCTCTTGGTATCATTATGTCAGCTGCTTTTAACTTGTTAATAGTTAGTATATTTTCAAGAATTGTTTTTTCTTTATTCGATAGACCAGAGCTTCTATTCTCAGCCCCAGAATTTTCGTCAATTGCATCTTGGATGCTTTCCCTTAAATTATTTTGTTCAGAAAAGCCTAAGGTTTTTTTTAATTTTTTGATAAAACTTTCTTGTTTAATTTGGGTCATATAATAGCTAAAAGTTTTCTTTCCAATAAGTGCATCTCTTTGTAGTTTTTTAAATTGTCATGCTCGTATCCCACTAGGTGCAAACATCCATGAATAAATATTTTATTAACGTACTCTACAAAATTAGTTTTTTGTTTTTTTATGTAATCATATGAAAAAGCCAAATCTCCAAGATAAATGTTACCCATTGTAGGTAATTTTTTTTTTAAGAAAAAGTTTTTTTCATGGTATGGAAAAGATAACACATCTGTATCTTTTAAGGTTTTTCTGAAGTCTTTGTTTAGTTTTTTCATTTTAGTCTTATTAGTTAATAGTACTGATATTTCTAAATTTTTTTTTTTGCTTGTTCTATCAATAGAAGAATAAATTTTTTTAACATTTTTTTTTAATATTTTTTCAATTGTGGGAATTTCTTTTTTCCACTTAGAATCTTCTACAATAATGTTGACTTTAAACATCTAAAGAATTTTTTTTATAGGCTTCAATTATTTTTGAAACCAATGGATGTCTTTGAACGTCTAATGCATCAAATTTAACAATTTTTATTTCATCAATATTGCTTAGAACGTTAGCGGAATTCATTAATCCAGATATTTTTGAATTCGGTAAATCAATTTGTGTGGGATCACCATTTACAACCATGGTAGTATTTTTTCCTAGTCTTGTTAGAAACATTTTAATCTGAATTTCTGTGGCATTTTGAGCTTCATCTAAAATAACATAAGAATCTTTTAAAGTTCGCCCGCGCATAAAAGCGAGTGGAGCTATTTCTATTGATCCATCTTCTATTTTTTTATTCATTTTATCATGTCCGAGAAGCTCACTTAAGGAATCGTACAAAGGAATTAAATAGGGATCAATTTTTTCTTTTAAATCCCCTGGTAAAAAACCCAAATTTTCCCCAGCCTCTACAGCTGGCCTTGATAAAATTATTTTATTTACCTCACCTGAAATTAGCTTATGGACAGCCACTGCTACAGGTAAAAAAGTTTTTCCTGTACCAGCTGGTCCAATCGCATAAATAATATTATTGTTTTTTAAAATTTCTAAATATGTTTTTTGTTTTTCGGTTCTTGCATAAACAGTTTTCTTTGGTGTCTTGATGGAATAATTGCTATCACTATTTTTTTCTTCAAGATCAATGGTATCATTTTGAGAATCTTTAGATGTAAAGTTATATAAAGACTTAACATCCTCATCATCAATATGATTTTTTTCTAATGATTTTTTTAATAACTTATTGACCACACTAGTAATAATATTTGTGTCTTTTTTCTTTCCTTTTATTGTAATCAAATTCCCCCTTAGACTAATCTTAGTGTTTGATATTTTTTCTAATAAAATAAAATTTTCATCGTGGGTTCCGCTTATTTTGGTTAAAGAATGATTATTTTTAACCTGGATATTCACAGCATCATTACCTGAATCCAAAATTTGCAAAAAGTTATTTGATAAAACTGGCTTAACCATTAATTGCTATCGACAGTGCCCCATAAATTGTGTCTGTTGCTAGATTTAACTTCAATAATTTCAATTTGTCCTGGAGTACATTTGTTACCTTCTATAAATACAGGCTGCATATATTCATTTCTACCAAAAAACTGATTCCCTTTTTTTGTAATATTTTCTACTAATACTTTAGTTTTTGAATTAACCTTACTATCATTAAATTTTCTTTGTAAATCAAACAGTTTATTTTGTAATATTTGTAGTCTATTAGCACTGACTTCTTTTGGTATTTGATCAAAGTCTACTGCAGGAGTTCCTGGTCTTTGGCTATAAACGAACGAGTAGGAATTAGAAAACTTTACCTTATCTACAAGATCCAAAGTATCCTCAAAATCTTTTTCTGTTTCACCTGGGTACCCTACGATAAAATCACTAGAAAATTCAATATCTTTTTTAATATCCCTAAATTTGTCTATTAATTTTAAATAAAATTCCCTTGTATGTTTTCTATTCATAGATTCTAAAATTTTATTAGATCCAGACTGCACTGGCAAATGCAGCTGTGGCATAAGTTTATCTTGGTATTTAAACGCATTGATAAGATCTTCGTCAAAATCATTTGGGTGCGAGGTGGTAAATCTAATCCTTTCCAATTTTTTTATAGAAGCGACTTTTTCAATTAATCTAGAAAGATTGGTGTATTTGTTTTTATAACTACTTACATTTTGACCTAATAAAATTATTTCTCTTGTTCCACCATCAACTAGGCCTTGCACTTCATTATATATTTGATCAGGACATCGAGAAAATTCTGGGCCTCTTGTATAAGGCACAACACAAAATTTACAAAATTTATCACATCCTTCTTGTATGGTGATAAAAGAAGAAACTTTAGATGAAATATTTTTATAATTTTCTAGAGAATCAAATTTATCCGAAACATCTAGATTTGTGTTGAAGCTTTTAGTTTTGTTGCTTTGATAATTTTTTATTAATTCCGGAAGTTTATGATAAGCTTGAGGTCCGACAACTATGTCTACAAAATCACTTTTTTCAAATACCATGGAGGACTCAGCCTGCGCAACACATCCAGCTAACACAAATAATGGTTTTGATTGTTTGCCTCTTAGAATTTTTTTTATTTTACCTATATCAGAATAAACTTTTTGGGTTGCCTTTTCTCTTATATGGCATGTATTAAATATAAAGCAGTCTGCTTTCTCCACCTCTTCAATTCTTTTATAATCAATCGTAGAAAGTAAATCTGCAATACGATTGGAATCGTATTCATTCATTTGACAACCGAAAGTTTTTATTACAAAATTTTTTGACAATTATTTTTTCTTTTTTTTACAGTATAGCTCTAATCTATGATCTACCAATTGATAACCAAGCCTATCAGCAATTTTTTTTTTTAGAATTTCAATCTCTTCGTCTACAAACTCTAAAATTTCTCCTGAGTTAATATCAATCAAGTGGTCATGATGATTTTCTGTAACTGCTTCGTATCTCGATCTGCCTTCCTTAAATTCATGTTTATCGATAATATTAGACTCTTCTAATAGTTTTACAGTTCTATACACAGTCGCAATACTAATTTTTTTATCTATTGTGATGGCGCGTTTATGAAGCTCATCTACATCAGGATGAAACTTAGTGTCCATAATTGTTTCCTCTAAAAGCTTAACAATTACTTTTCTTTGGTCTGTAAGTCTCAAGCCTTTATCTGTACATTTTTTTTCTAGATCGATGGCAAAAGGTGAGGTTTTATTTTTCATATTACTAATTTTCAATAATTAGGTGTTATATTTTTTTCAATAATTAATTTTTGTTTGATTAATAATTCAATTTCCTGATGTGTGTATTTCAAGGGAATTAAATTATTCTTAAAAATACCATTGTATTCATAATTAGAAACAATTTTTTTCTTTCTTAAAAGACTGTCAAATTGCTTTTTTTCGAGCTGTTTACTCTTTTTGGTTATGTCTAAAAACTTTTTATTTATATTTAAAATCATCCTATTTGATCCTTTTTGTTTTTTATCAATTATTTTACACAGATGGTGGTTTGAAATACCAATAAGTTTTATCTTTTTAATCATGGACAATACTTTCATGCAGCTCAGTATATTTCTTATACCGGCATAACTTCCTGGTCCTAGATTAACTATAAGTAATTTTGCCTTGTGAAGTTGAATTGAATTTTTTTTTAGAATTAAATAAAAATCATTAGAGAAATTGTCGCTTTTTAAATATTTTTTTACTATAATTTTTTTTTTAATACTAAAATTTGATGTAATTATTAAAGAATTGAGAGTAGAATCTACTGATATGAAATTAGGAATAGTCACTAAAAAAATTGCCTATCTTCTCATTATGTTTATGGGATTTAATTTACCAAATGTTTTTGCAGAAAATGTTAAAGAAAAAGGCATTGTAACTTTAATGTACCACAGATTCGAAGAAAACAAATATCCAACTACCAATATAAAAGTGCATGACTTTAGAAAACAGATTGAACTTATAAAGAATTCTCAAAAGAAATTCATTAATTTTGATCAGCTAAAAAGTATTTTAATTGATAAGCAAGCCTACACGGGGGGGGAAATCTTAATAACTATAGACGATGCGTTCCAATCTTTTTACCAAAATGCCTGGCCTATTTTAAAAAAAGAAAATGTTCCTTTTATACTTTTTGTAAATACTCGTGAAATCAATGATGGCCATACTAATTACATGTCTTGGGACCAAATTAGAGAAGTTCACCAGTCAGAAATTGGTACGATAGGGGCTCATAGCTTCAGCCATGAATATCTTGTGAAACTAAATCAGAAAGATATTGCAGAAGATATAGGGCGGTCTCATCAGGATTATTTGAGAGAATTGGGATTTATTCCAGAAGTTTTTTCTTATCCTTTTGGAGAGTATAGTACTGAAATTAAAAAATTAGTTAAAAAATCTAAATACAAAATAGCATTTGGACAACACTCTGGGGTAGTACATCAGAAGGAAGATTTGTTCGAGCTTCCAAGATTTCCAATTAATGAAGCTTACGGAAAAATAGATAGATTTAAATTTATTATCAACACAGTTCCATTGCCACATAAGTTTTATAAACCAGAGAACAAACTTATCACCTCCAATAATCCCCCTGCTATTGAAATAGAGTTCGTTGACAGTGTGGAAGGAATAAATTGCTTTTCTAATGAAGGTGGACAATGGGGACCTAGCGAGATTAATTTTTTAGAAAAAAATTGGATAAAAATTATTTTAAAAAAACCATTTAAGACTAGAAGAGGAAAAATAAATTGCACACTTAAATTGAGTGATGGAACGTGGGGATGGTTTGGAAGACAATATGTTCTTAAAAATTAAACAATATTAGGCTTTTTCTTTTGGGATAGTACTGATTCATCAAAATCTGTAAGTGAATTTTGTTCAATAATTTTTTTTAGCCTCTGAACGTAAACATCTCCAATTTCTGAATATTTATTTAGATACTGGGATAGCTCTAAGCCAAAAACTCTGTTTTTTTCTTTTCTCTGTATTGCTCTAGCATTCCTAAATTCATTGTAACTTTGGTGTGTATTTAGATTTTTTTTATAGGAAGATATTGATGCTCTGATAATCTTAAAGCTCAACACTTCAAATTTTTCTTCTTCCCCTCGGTCATTTGGTACTATTCCTTTACCTTTTTTCCACGTTCTGGCTCCATACAAAGAGTTTCCTTCCATCGCGAATCTAGAAGTTCCCCATCCTGTTTCATATGCGGCCTGCGCAATTGCTAAAGAAGGGGGTATCACGTCCATTCTTTTTTTTAGTTCTTCAATATCACCAGCGTTAATTTTGTACTCTTTAAATTTTTTATCTAACCAGACTGTTTCTTGCTCACTAAGTCTTTTTTCTCTGGATATCTGATTTAAATAATTTCTATCTTCTAGAATTTTATTATTTTCATAAATAATTAAGGGAAGAATAACTTTTATAAAAAGTTTCTTTCTATCTCCTATGTTGTCTATATTAGCAATGCCAGTAGGTAATTTTGATAAAAAAACAGGGTCTACTGCTTTTCCCTGTCTAATATCTTTTAAGTTATAATTTTCCTCTTCAAAAAGACTTATGATAGTTCTTGCACTGATATTATTTCCAAATCCTAAAATTTGCCTGTCTGAATATTCTAAAGGTTTCTGTTCATTTCTTTTTTTACTAACTGGTTTTTTATTAGTAACATACAAGCTCTCATCAATAGCTAAAATGTCTTCTTTTAAATAAATATTCTCAATTATTTTTCTATCATTATCAATTTTTGTAAAAGTAGAATTTTGAAAATCAGGCTTGTATAAAATAGCAAATACAAAAAAAGCAACCACACTTCCCTTGGCATAGCTATAATTGTAATGTTTTTTTAGTGGTCCAGTTAGACGATGTCTAGACTTTCCAAGAATATTATTATTAAATCTTTTGAAGATATCAATAAAGTCAATAAATTTTTCAAAGACTCTTTTAATTTTTTTTTTAATTAATTTTCTTCGGTAAGCAAGATTATCCTTAAGCCTTAATATACTTAAATTAATTTTTCTTTTCAATTTTGACAAATATGAACGGCTCATGTGAAGCTACTCTATATTTACTGCAGTTACCGAATTCACCTCAGGAACATAGTGCTTGATCATTCGTTCCACTCCTTGTTTTAAGGTAACGGTAGAGCTTGGGCACCCTGCGCAGCTTCCCTTCAGCATTACTTCAACTACTCCATCTTTGTAGGATTTTAATTGAATGTCCCCACCATCCATAGCAACCGCTGGGCGTATTTTTTCATTGAGCACTTCTTCAATTCTTTGAGAGATTTCGTCTTTAAATTCAATAGATTTCTCAAAGGAGAGAGGCTTAAAATCAACATTTATTTCTTCTGAAAGAATTTTTAAAATATTTTCTTTTATTTCATTCCAATCTTGTGAAGATTTCTTTTTTATAGTTACAAAATTTGAATCTATATAGATAAGTTCAGGCGAAACTTGCTTGAATAATTTTTCTGCAAACCTAATTTCTTTACAATCATCTATTGATTTAATCTCTTTGGATCCGGATTTGACAATATCAAAATCAAATATAAATTTTTTAGACTCTGGGTTTGGTGTGTCTGTTAATGTAATCATATAAATATCTTAGATATGGTTAGTTTAACATAGATCTATTAGGACTCAAACTTCTGTTTATGCAATTAAATCAATCTCTTTTTCGCTTAAAGAGCCCGGGATAATAACCATAGGTATAGATAGATCTTTTATTTTTTTTCCTGTCAAAGCTTTGATTAATGGTCCTGGTTCTTCATTATTGGCGCTAGAAGCCAGAACAAGAAACCTAATATTATTATCTTCTCCAACTAATTTTAAAAGCTCTTCACAACGATCTCCCATTTTAATAATGATCTCACTTTCAATATCAAATCTAGATTTAATTTTTTGTACCCATACTCGGCATAATTTTTTGGCCTCACTGGTAGCCTCTTGTTCAATGAGATTTTCAATTCTAGACCACTGTGCATTAACTGCTGGGTCAACTATATACAATAGAGACAATTTTCCATCCGTATGAATAGCTCGTTTTGCTGCAAAATAAATAGCCTTTTCTAGCTCTTTACTTTCATCTATAACAATTAAAAATTTTTTTTTCATTAGACCAATCCTACAATTTTTTTTATTTCTATTAAATTAATATTTGCAACTTCTCGGGCTTTTTTACTTTCGTCTTTTATAATTTGTTTTAAAAAAACTGGATCCGATTTCAATTTCATAATTTCTTTTCCAATCGGACAAATTTTCTCTACAAGTAACATACCAAGTTCTTTTTTAAATTCTGAAAAAGCCTTTCCATTCCAATTGCTAATTACTTCTTGCATTTTTTTACCTGTCAACGCGGAAAAAATACTAATTAAATTTCTTGCTTCTGGTCTTGTATTACCTTTCAAAATGTTCTCACTTATTACCTCACTATCTGTTTTTCCTTTTTGAATTTTCTTTAAAATTAAATCAGCGTCGTCAGTTAGGTTAATTCTTGATAGATCCGATTCTTCTGATTTGCTCATTTTTTTTGTTCCATCTCTTAGACTCATAACTCTTGAAATGTTCTCTGGAATAATGGGTTCCGGAGTTACAAAAAAATCGTTAGCTTTAAAATCATTATTAAACTTTATTGCTATGTCTCTACAAAGCTCTAAGTGTTGCTTTTGATCCTCTCCCACAGGCACATGTGTTGCCCTATAAAGCAAAATATCTGCTGCCATTAAGATTGGATAAGTAAAAAGTCCCACGCTGGCTTTCTCTTTGTTGCTTCCAGCTTTTTCCTTAAATTGGGTCATTCGATTAAGCCAACCAATTCTTGCCGTACAATTAAAAATCCAAGCAAGTTCTGCATGAGCTGAAACGGAGGATTGCACGAAGATTGTATTGTTTTTAGGATCAATGCCAGAGGCCACTAGAGCTGCGGTAGTTTCTAAAATATTATCTTGTAAAATTTGAGGCTCATGTTTCACTGTAATTGCGTGCATATTTGCTAACATAAAAAAACATTCGAACTCTTTTTGTAACAATACAAAATTATTAATAGCACCAAAATAATTCCCCAGGTGAAGATTTCCTGTTGGCTGAATACCGGATAAAATTCTTTTATTTTGTGTCATAATTTTTCACTTTAAAGTCTTTAATACTAAAAGATTTAAACAATATTGAAAGCAGAAAATAGATTAATGCAGAAATACCGACAATTATTGTTAAGGAAAATATTTTATGAATAGACCCATGTTCAAAAGCAAATTGAAATTTAAACAACAAGAAAGATAAAACTGCGCTCATTATAAATGAACAAACAAATATTTTTGAAACTCTTGCTATAAAAGTTTTATCAAATCTATGCATTCCATTTGTTAAAAGAAAAAACTGATAAATTAAAATAGCACACCAACAAGAAATAGTTGTTCCCAACGCAATAGATACAAAGCCTAGTCGATTAAATAAAATTATACTTATTAAAATATTTAAAATAACTGTCAAAACTGAAATGTAGAATGGGAACTTAGTATTTCCTCTTGCAAAATAAAAACTTGAGTAAATTTTCAACAAAGAAAATGCAGGTAGGCCAAAACCAAATACAAATAAAGCTTTTGATGTTTGCCGAATACTTTCTTGATCAAAAGAACCGTAACCAAAAAGTGTGGAAATAATAGGTTCTGTAGCCATAATAATTCCAACTGTGGCTGGGGCAGACAAGAATAAAGAAAGCTCTATAGACCTGTTTTGTAAAAAAAAATTCTTTCCATCTTTATTTTGAAAAATTTCTTTTGATAGGGAGGGAAGTATAACTGTTCCAATTGCAATACCTGTAATTGCCAAAGGCAATTGGTAGATTCTATCAGCGTAATACAAATACGATACGGCACTAGTTTGAAATGAAGCTATAACTGTTCCTACTAAAATATTTATTTGCATAACCCCAGAAGAAAAGATGCTTGGCAATAATCTTTTAAAGAAATATTTTACATCTGGTGAAATCTTAAAATTAAAACTTATTTTAGGTGTGAAATACTTTTTTGCATAAATAGCTAGCATGATCAGCTGTAGTATTCCAGCCAAGGTAACTGCCCAGGCCATAAAATAAACTAGCTCTTGGTCAAAAAATTCTGCATAGAAAATGGAGGCAATGAGCAATAGATTAAGAATAATAGGCGCTGCCGCTGCTACGGCAAATCTTCCTTTTGTATTTAGAATGGCAGAATAAAAAGAAGACAAAGACACAAAAAGCAAAAAAGGGAAAGTTATTCTACTTAATGTCACTGCAAGATTATACTTTTCAGGATTTTCAATGAAGCCTGGTGAAATTATATAAATAACTCCACCCATAAAAACTTCCGCAACACACACTAAAACAAAAAGAAAAAAAATTAGTAAATTAAAAACAGAATTGGCAAACTCGAACGCTTTTTTTTTAATATCCAACTTCGAATATTGCGGAACAAAAGCGGAATTAAAAGAGCCTTCGGCAAACAATCTTCTAAAAGTATTGGGCAGCCTAAATGCAACAAAAAATGCATCTGCTAAAAAACTAGTACCGAGAAATATAGCTATCAAAATATCACGAATATAGCCAAGAATCCTACTAATTAGAGTAAGAAGACCAAAGGACCCCACTGATGATAAAATATTCATTTTTTTTAATATTTATATTGTTTTACAATATTAATGTTCTAAATTCCGTCCTACAAATAAAATTAGACATTATTAAAGCATTCAGCAAATTAATGACAACTAAGAACCCAATACAAAAATATACAGATAAAGAGGCATTAGATTTTCATATAGAAGGAAAGCCTGGAAAAATAGAGATAATATCTTCAAAAAATCTTTCAACCCAAAGAGATTTGGCTCTTGCTTACTCTCCAGGAGTAGCTGTTCCTTGTGTTGAAATAGGAAAAGATCCTGAAACTGCTTACGATTATACCAGTAAAGGAAACTTAGTAGCCGTTATTAGTAATGGAACTGCTATCTTAGGACTTGGCGATTTAGGAGCTCTTGCATCGAAACCAGTAATGGAAGGTAAATCTGTTTTATTTAAAAGGTTTGCAGATATCGATTCTATAGATATCGAAATAGATTCTAAAAATGCCGATGAAATTATTAATGTAATTTCTAAAATTGCAGTTACTTTTGGTGGAATTAATTTAGAAGATATAGCTGCCCCAGATTGTTTTATCATTGAACAAAAATTAAAAGAATTGGTTGATATTCCAATTTTTCATGATGACCAACATGGTACTGCCATTATTACCACTGCTGGATTAATTAATGCGTTAGATATCTCTGGAAAATCAATCAAAGGTGTTAAGATTGTTGTTAATGGTGCTGGGGCTTCTGCCCAAGCGTGCACCGAGTTATTTAAAAATACTGGTGTACCAAGTGAAAATATTACGATGATAGATCGTAAAGGAGTCATTTTTAGAGGAAGAACTGAAGGTATGGATCAATGGAAATCAAAACATGCCATCGAAACCAAAAATAGAACTTTAGCAGAAGCTGTCAGTGGTGCTGATGTCTTTTTAGGTTTATCTGCTCCAAATATTCTTACTAAAGAAATGGTTAAGTCTATGGCAAAAAACCCAATTATTTTTGCTTGTGCCAATCCTGATCCCGAAATCAAACCAGAGCTAGTGAAAGAAGTAAGAGACGATGCTATCATGGCAACAGGACGATCTGACTATCCTAATCAAGTGAATAATCTTATTGGATTCCCATATATTTTTAGAGGAGCATTGGATGTTAGAGCTAAAGAAATAAATGAAGAAATGAAGGTGGCTGCTGCAAACGCTATTGCAAAGCTGGCTAGGGACAATGTTCCAGATGAAGTAGTTGCGGCTTATGGAGGAGAAAGACCTGTGTATGGAAGAGAATATATTATTCCATCTACTTTTGATCCTAGATTAATAACCATAATACCAATGGCAGTTGCTAAAGCTGCAATGGATAGTGGTGTAGCAAGAAAGCCTATTAAGGATTTTGATAAATATGAAAATGAATTAGCTGCAAGACTAGATCAGTCGATGAATTTTATGAGAGCAATCAACTCTAAAATAAAAAATAAAAAGAAAAGAGTTGTGTTTGCAGAAGGAGAGGATCCTGAAACCTTAAAAGCAGCTGTTGCTTTTAAAAACAGCGGTTTGGGAGAGCCGGTATTAATTGCTAATGAAGAAAAATTAAAAGATACTTTTAAAAGCATAGGCTTGGATGAAAATTATAAGATTGAAATTTCAAACTCCGCAGACAAAGAAAAAAGTGAGAAATATGTTAAATTTTTATATGAAAAACTTCAGAGAAAAGGTGTTTTAGAAGCTGATTGTAACAAGTTAGTCAAAACAGATCGAACTACTTGGGGGTCTTGCATGGTTTCTTGTGGAGATGCCGATGCTATGGTGACGGGAAATACTAGACACTATGCAGCTACTGTTGAAAAATTAATGCAATCTGTAGGGGCTAGAAAAGATGAACTTGTTTTTGGCTTATGTGTATTTATTGAGCAAGGAAAAACTATCCTTGTAGCAGATACAAATGTGATTGAATATCCCACATCTGAACAACTAGCTGAAATGGCAATTTCAGCTGCTCGAGTTGCTAAATTATTAGGTTTAGATCCTAAGGTTGCTTTTTTATCTCACTCAACTTTTGGTCAGCCAGAGACAGATCGGACTAAAAGAGTCTCTAAGGCTGTTGAAATCTTAAAAGAAAAAAAAGTTGAATTTATATTTGATGGAGAAATGCAGCCAGATGTGGCTCTCAATAAAAAATATCAATCCGCCTATTCTTTTTCTGAAGTCGTAGGTAATGCAAATATCCTGTTGATGCCCTCAATACACGCAGCTGCTATTTCAATTAAATTGCTGAAAGAATTGAGCAAAGGTAAGGTAATTGGACCTCTTTTGACAGGTTTAGCACAACCAATTGAAGTAGCTCCTTTACGATCCACTAGTCATGAAATTTTGAATCTAGCTTCGATTGCTGCCTACTCTTCTGAAACAATTAAATATTAAATTATTTTTTGTTTTTAGACAGCTCACTAACTAAAAAAATACTTGCATCGATATTTTTCACGTCCGCAATAATTTTTGCTTCATTAATTACTTCTCTTTTTTCAGACTCACTTTTAGCAATACCAAAAATAAAGATAATTTGATTAACAGTATTGATTTGATAGTTGGCCATGCTTACTTGTTTGTTAGAAAGTAAGGCGACTTTTAATTGCGAGGTAATTAACAAGTCTTTTGTGGAATTTTTTAATGAAAATTTATCTTTCACTTTAATATTATTTTTAACTGATCTTGCTCCTTCTGTTTTCCAGGCAATCTTGGTTAATAAGATTTTTTCATCCACAGAATCAACTGTTCCAGTTAAATAGATATGACCATCAACCACTTTGGAGGAAACTGACAAAACATATTTTTTATCTATTTGACTAACTCTAATTAAGAAAGATTTTTGCATTATAGAATCGTCTATTTGAGTCCCTAATGTTCTTGGATCAAGAAAAATATTAACACCCGTTCCCAAAACTCCTTGAGAGCTAACTCCTACACATCCACTAAGAGCCAAAAGAATAAAAAGGATAGAAACTATTTTTTTCATTTTTCTAGATCTAATATATTTTGATAAATTATTTTTTTACTTATTTTTAACTTTTTAGCAAGATACTCGGCCATATCCTTGGATGACATTTTATTAATTAAAAGATTAATTTCATATTCAAGATTAATATCTTCTTCTTTTTTAAGATCTACTGATTTGTCACTAATCACAACTGTTATCTCACCCTTAAGGTCATTTGCTCCTGTTTTTTCTAATAATTCTTCGGCTGTTCCTGATAAATATGTTTCGTGCAATTTAGTAATCTCTCTTGCAATAAATATCATTCGATTCTCAAAATAAATTTTAAAATCCTCTAGTGATTTTTTAAGATCTCTAGCTGGCAAATACAAAACAATAGAGCTATTTATCTTGCAAAGAGATTCTAGCTCTTGGGTTCTTTCTTTTGTTTTTTTAGATAGAAATCCAAAGAAAAAAAATTTTGAGCTAAAGCCTGCTACAGAAATCGCAGCTGTGACGGCCGATGGTCCTGGCACAGGTATTACTTTAATTTTTTTTTCTCTTGCTAATTTTACTAAAAACTCGCCTGGATCAGAAATTAAAGGCGTTCCAGCATCTGATATTAGAGATATAATTTTCCCCCCTTCTATATCGTCAAAAATTTCTTTACATTTTTTTGTTTCATTAAATTTGTGAAACGAAACAAGTTTTTTTTTAATTTTGTAAAAATTTAAAAGTTTCAAAGAATGCCTGGTATCTTCACATAGAACGTAATCAGACTGCTTTAAAACATCAAGTGCCCGCAATGTTATATCTGACAAATTGCCGATCGGAGTGGAAACAACATAAAGTCCAGGATCAAGATGATTGTTTTTTTTGTTTTCCGACATATACTCACTTATATCACTAACATATTTTTATGAAAAAAATTTTTTTTAAATTTTTTTTACTTTTTTCTACGCTACTAAGCTTAGGGTTTGCGGCAGAAAGTAAAAATCAAGAATTAAGAATAGGTGCCATTTTACCTCTTACTGGTAATTACCAAGAAATAGGTAATAGCGTATTAAAAACTTTTGAACTCACTTTATTCGAACTTCCAAACGTTAATGTAGTTCTTGTTCCATTTGATAACCAAAGTAGTACAAGTGGGACAAAGTTTGCATTTCAAGAGCTGCAATCACAAAAGATTGACATTATTTTAGGCCCTATATTTGAAGAAAATTTACAATCTTTAATTAATGTAAACAATTTTTCTAAATATACATTCGTTTCATTAAGTAATAATATCTCAAACTTACCAGAAAATGTAATTTCATTTGGAATTAATGTTAATAGTCAAATTCTTGCTTTAAAAAAAAAACTAAGTGAGAAAAAAAAAGATACCATTTTTTTTGGAGATGAAACAAGTTTTGCCCAAACAGTTTTAAGAGAAATGGAACTACGACAAATAAAGTTTAGAAATAAATATCGTTATCAATCCTTTAAGGAAATAAGTCCAAAGGCAAGGAATGCCACTTCTTATGATTGGAGACATAAAAAATTATTAGATCAAATTAAAATTCTACAAAGCTCAGAGGAGCTCAAAGATATTAAAAGATTAAAAATACTTGAACAGCTAGATACTCTTGGTGGAGTAAGCTACGAGCAAGTATTTATACCAGCTTTTGACAATGAGCTAATTAGTGTAGTTTCTTTTTTTGACTATTATGATGTCAATTATAGCAATGTTGAGTTTGTAACTTTAAATCAATGGTTTAATAAAACAATTTTAATAGAACCTTCTTTGCAAAATATTATTTTTCCTTCTATTAATTATAAAAATTTCCAAGAGTTGAATACAAAATTTAAAGATAATTATAACAAAGAAATTTCTAATATTGAAATTATAGCCTATGACACCATCCCTCTCTTAGTCTCTATTTGGAATGAGAAAAAAGATAAAATTTTTACAATACAAGATTTTAGAAACAAAGAATTCAGGGGGAAAGTTGGTATTTTTAAAATTAATCAATACAACTTTGCAGAACATAAGTTAGATTTGTATCAAGTTAAAAAAGGTACATTTAAGAAAATTAATTAAATTTAAAGTATTTTTTTACGCTTTTGAACGCTTGGTAGCGATGAGAAATACTATTTTTGTACTTCGCAGGTAATTGACCAAATGTTTTTAATTCTTTGTTAGCAACAAAAATAGGGTCATATCCAAACCCTCTTTTACCTTTCGGGGGGAAGGTTACTTTTCCAAATACTTTTCCCAGAAATTCATAGCTTTTACCATTAGGAAACCCTACAGAAATACAACAAGTAAAGTTAGCTTTAGATTCTGATAATTTCTTTTTTAAAAGAAGTTTTCTGATTTTTTCAATAGCTAAAGAAAAGTTTTTTAATTTTCCTGCCCATCGAGCTGAGTATATACCTGGCTGATTATTAAGATCTGCAACCTCTAATCCAGAATCATCTGAAATAGAAATTAATCCTGATTTTTTCGCACAATATAAAGACTTTATTCTTGCATTACCTTTAAAATCTTTTGCAGTTTCTTTTGGCTCTTTTAATTTAAAATCCTGTGGCCTAAAATATTTTATATGTTTTGGCAATAACTCTTTTAACTCTTTGAATTTTCCAGGATTGTTGGTGGCAATGAGAATAGAGCTTATTTTTTTTAATTCTTTTAATTTATTCACTTAAAACTTTTTTTTGCAGTGTAATAATTTCAGCTATGGATGCCTTAGAATGTCGAAGCATTTTCATGAACTCTTCCTCAGAGCAGGTTGTTTGTTCACCAGTCAACTGCAGTTCGATGATATCACCTTGATCGTTCATGACATAGTTTGAATCAACATCGGCTTGACTGTCTTCTTCATAATCCAAGTCCATTAAAAGTTCTCCATTTACTAGTCCACAACTAATTGCTGCAACATAACTTTTGATGGGATTGTGGTTAATTTGTTTTCTTTTAATCATTAAGTCTATACATTTTTTTAATGCGACAAACCCACCTGTAATTGAAGCAGTTCTAGTTCCGCCGTCTGCTTGCAAAACATCACAATCGATTGTGATAAGATATTCTCCTAATAGCTTAAGATTCAAAGATGCTCTTAAAGATCTTCCAATTAACCTTTGAATTTCAGATGTTCTTCCACCCACTTTGCCTACCGACGATTCTCTTCTCATTCTCTCATGTGTAGATCTTGGTAGCATGTCGTATTCAGCTGTAACCCAACCTTTTCCTGATCCTTTAAGCCATCTTGGAACTTTTTCTTCAATAGATGCTGTACAAACTACATGGGTATCTCCTGACTTAATTAAACAAGAAGCATCCGCATTTTTTATAAAATCAGTAGTTATTTCTATTTTTCTTAATTCTAAATTTTTTCTATCATTTCTCATTTTTGACCTTGGAATTTATTATTTAGTTACTATATATCCACCATTATAAATTATAAAAAAAATGAATACAGAAGAAAAAAAAGAAAATTTAGAGCCTCTCCAAGAAGAAGATAATATAGTAGAGACAAATTCTACCTCAGAAGAGGAAACCAACCTCGAAGAGAATGTTGGTGAGACGAAAGAAGATTTGGCCGATTCTCAAGAGAAAAAAATAGCAGAGCTCAATGATAAAGTTTTGAGACTATTAGCAGAAAATCAAAATATAAGAAAAAACCAAGAAAAAGAAAAAGAGGATATTTTAAAGTACGGATCTTTTAACTTTGCTTCTCAAATTCTAAATCTTACAGATAATTTAGATAGAGCTTTTTCAATATTTAAAAACAATGAAAAATTTAAAGATAAAGAATTTCTTGAAATAACAAATGGTATAGAGTTAATTGAAAAAGAATTATTGAATACTTTGGAAAAGAATAGCATTACATACATTGATTGTTTGAATAAAAAATTTGACCCAAATTTTCATCAAGCACTTAGTGAGATTGATAGTGAAAAAGAATCCGGCACTGTTGTTGAAGAAGTTCAAAAAGGATACATGCTACATGATCGTCTGTTGAGACCTTCGTTAGTAAATGTAGCAAAATCAAGTAAAAAAGAAGAAAAAAAATAGTTTCTTAAGATCTTGTAATATCAAAAACACCCCCCATATCCATTACACAACTAGAAACAAGAATACAGAAGGATCAAAGATTATGTCAAAAATTATAGGAATCGATTTAGGAACAACAAATTCATGTGTTGCCGTTATGGACGGAGCAACACCAAAAGTATTAGAAAATTTAGAAGGCGCAAGGACAACACCATCAGTGGTAGCCTTTACTGATAGCGAAGAAAAATTAGTTGGTACATCTGCTAAACGACAGGGTGTTACTAACTCTGAAAATACTTTTTTTGCAGTTAAAAGGTTAATTGGAAGAAAATTTGATGGAGATGCTGTCAAAAAAGATATTCAAGGACTTCCTTACAAAATTATTAAAGCAGATAATGGAGACGCTTGGGTAGAATCTAGAGGGAAAAAATATTCTCCAAGTCAAATTTCAGCTTTTGTTTTACAAAAAATGAAAGAGACTGCTGAAAAGTATTTAGGATCAGAAGTTAAAGAAGCTGTAATTACAGTTCCTGCTTACTTTAATGACTCTCAAAGACAGGCGACTAAAGATGCAGGTAAAATTGCAGGACTAGAAGTAAAAAGAATTATTAACGAGCCGACTGCTGCTGCGCTAGCTTATGGCTTAGATAAAAAAAATGCGAAGACGGTTGCTGTATATGATTTAGGTGGTGGAACATTTGATGTGTCAATCCTAGAATTAGGAGATGGTGTGTTTGAAGTTAAATCAACTAATGGAGATACGACACTTGGTGGTGAAGACTTTGATGCTCATATCGTAGACTACCTTGCGGATGAATTTAAAAAAGACAATGCCATTGATTTAAAACAAGATAAATTAGCATTGCAGAGGCTTAGAGAAGCTGCAGAAAAAGCTAAAATAGAATTATCTTCTGCAACACAAACAGAAATTAATTTACCTTTTATTACTGCAGACAAAAGTGGCCCCAAACATTTAAATCTTAAGTTAACGAGGTCTAAGTTGGAATCTATTGTTTCAAAATTAATTGAAAAAACTATTGCCCCTTGCAAAACTGCATTAAAAGATGCCGGATTAAGCGCAGGAGAAATTGGAGAAATAATTCTTGTTGGTGGAATGACAAGAATGCCAAAAGTTGCTGAGACTGTTAAAAACTTTTTTGGAAAAGAGCCGAATAAAAGTGTGAACCCTGATGAGGTAGTAGCTATGGGTGCTGCTATTCAAGCCGGAGTTCTTCAGGGAGATGTTAAGGACGTTTTATTATTAGATGTAACTCCTCTATCATTGGGAATTGAAACTTTGGGTGGTGTATCTACAAAATTGATTGAAAAAAATACAACAATACCAACTAAAAAAAGTCAGGTATTCTCAACTGCAGAAAATAACCAACCTGCTGTTTCTATTAGAGTCGTTCAAGGTGAAAGAGAGATGGCTGCGGATAATAAATCACTTGGTAATTTTGAATTAACAGGAATAGCGCCAGCACCAAGAGGTGTACCCCAAATTGAAGTTACTTTTGATATTGATGCTAATGGTATTGTGAATGTATCCGCAAAAGATAAAGGAACTGGAAAAGAACAAAAAATTCAAATCCAAGCTTCCGGTGGTCTAAGCGATGAAGAAATTGAAAAAATGGTTAAAGATGCCGAAGCAAATAAGGAAGAGGATAAAAAGAAGCGAGAGGAAATTGATGCTAAAAATAGCGCTGATAGCCTGGTAGCTTCAACTGAACAAAGTCTAAAAGAGCATGGAGACAAAGTATCTGCTGAAGACAAAAAGACAATCGAGACAGATCTTCAATCTTTAAAGGATGCAATTAAGTCTGAGAATGTTGAAGATATAAAAACAAAAACACAGACTTTAATGCAATCTTCCATGAAAATGGGTGAAGCAATTTATAAAGCTCAGCAAGCAAAACCTGAAGGGGGAGCTGAAGGATCAAAAGCATCTGATGGTGAGAAAAAAGAAGATGTAGTTGATGCAGAATTTGAAGAAGTAAAAGATTCCAAGGAAGAAAAAAAAGAAGACAAAAAAGATAGTGCTTAATTTTTAATTAAGTATTAAATAGAAGCATGGCCAAAGCTGACTATTACGATACATTAGGGGTATCTAAAAATGCTTCTAAAGAAGAAATAAAGTCTGCTTATCGAAAGCAAGCAATGAAGTTCCACCCGGATAAAAATCCAGGTAACGCATCCGCTGAAGCAAAATTTAAAGAAGCATCTGAAGCTTATCAAGTACTTTCGGATTCTCAAAAAAAATCAAACTATGATCAGTTTGGTCATGCTGCTTTTGAAAATAGTGGTGGAGGTGGTGGTGCAGGCTTTGGAGATTTTGGTGGCTTTGACTCAGGTTCCTTTTCTAATATTTTTGATGATTTTTTTGGTGATTTTACTGGTGGTGGTAGAAGAAGAGGCTCAAGATCTAAAAGAGGATCAGATTTAAAAATTAATATTGAAGTCACTTTAGAAGAGGCTTACCAAGGAAAAAAACAAACTTTCGAAGTTCCAACGTCTGAAAAATGTTCAGATTGTTCTGGAAGTGGTGCTGCGTCAGGATCAAAACCCATTACATGTTCTACTTGCGATGGTCATGGTCAAGTGCGAGCTCAACAAGGATTTTTTACATTACAACAAACTTGTCCCGACTGTTCAGGAGAAGGAAAAACTATCTCCAATCCTTGTAAGGGATGTCGAGGGATTGGGTCTAAAAAAATTAATAAAACACTTTCAATTCAAATTCCTAAAGGAGTGGATGATGGGACACAAATGCGACTTGCCGGAAAGGGAGAAGCCGGTCCACGAGGTGGAACTCAGGGAGATTTGTATGTCTATATATCATTAAAAAATCATCCTATTTTTAAAAGGTCTGAAGAAAATTTATATTTTGAACTTCCTATTTCTGTAGCAGACGCATCCCTTGGAACTACAATTGAAGTTCCTACTATTGATGGTTCTCGATCTAAAGTTAAAGTTCCCTCAGGCACACAATCTGGAAAACAATTAAGACTTAAAGATAAAGGAATGCCACAACTAAGAGGCAGTGGTTTTGGCGATCTATATTTACAAATTAAGGTTGAGGTACCAGTAAATCTTAACAAAGAACAAAAAATATTACTTGAAAAGTTTAAAGAACTAGAAGATTCTAAAAACAACCCTGAAAATGAATCTTTCTTTAAAAAAGCAAAAAGTTTTTGGAACAATTTAAATTAATGAAAAAAATTAATATTACTATTAGTGGTGGATTAGGGCGCATGGGTTCTTTGCTTATTCAAAAAGTCAAAGAGGATAGAAGTTTAAATCTATCTAGCGTTACTGAGCAAAGAGAATTAAAAAAAAATGGAATTCTCTTTGAAAAAAACTCTTCTCAATCTCTTAAAAAAACCAATGTCATCATTGATTTTACAAGACCAAACTGCACTTCTCAAATATTAAAGTTAGCAACAAGGCTTAAAAAAAAAGTAATTATTGGAACTACAGGATTTAATAAAAAACAACAGGCAGAGATTAATAAAGCATCTAAAAAAATTGCCGTTCTTCAATCTGGGAATATGAGCTTGGGTGTTAATTTGATGCAATATCTATCGGGCATTTTATCCGAAAAAATTTTAAAAGAGTATTCCATGGAAATACATGACGCTCATCATAAAATGAAAATAGATTACCCATCTGGTACTGCACTCATGTTGGGTAATGCAGTTGCTAAAGGTAAGGGAAAATCTTTAGACCAGATAAAAGGAAATATTTTTTTAAATAAAAAAGGTAAAGGCAAAGCAAATAAAATAAATTTCTTTATAAAAAGAAAAGGGAAAATCCCAGGGACCCACTCCGTAATTTTTCAAACAGCTAAAGAAACTATTGAACTAAAACATACTGCAAAATCTAGAGACCTATTTGCAGACGGAGCAATTAATGCCGCCAAGTGGTTAGCTAATAAAAAACCTGGCTTATACAATATGCACGATGTCTTAAAAATAAGATAAAGTGACTATTCAAAGCGATAACATCTTCAAAGAGCTTAGTAAGATTATTAAAAATCCTAAAAGTGATTTAAAATATAGAAGCAAATTTACACTTTTGGTCTCTGTGGTTCTCTCAGCACAATGCACAGATGTAAACGTTAATAATGTAACCAAAGATATCTATCCGCTTTATAATACACCAGAAGATTTCGTTAAATTAGGACAAAAAAAAATAGAAAAATTAATCAATCGAATAGGCCTATTTAGAAACAAGGCAAAAAGCGTTTACAATCTTTCAAAAATTCTTGTCGAAAAACATAAAAGCAAAGTCCCTAATGATTTTGATAAATTGTTTGCTCTTCCAGGTGTTGGCAGAAAAACTGCTAATGTTGTGCTTAATGAAGGATTTGGAAAGCCTACTATTGCTGTAGATACCCACATATTTAGAGTAAGCAATAGAACGGGATTAGCTTCTGGAAAGGGTCCAGACCAAGTGGAGCAAGCTTTATACAAAGTGGTTCCTGATAAATATTTAAAAGAAGCCCATCACCTACTCTTGCTTCATGGAAGATATACTTGTAAAGCAAGAACTCCCAATTGTAAGGAATGCGTAATTATAAAACATTGTAAATTTAAAGAAAAGGTAATGGACTTATGAAAGTAGTTGGAATTGGAAATGCCATTGTAGATGTCATCTGCAAAGTAAATGAAGAATTTTTGACTCAGAATGGGCTTACCAAAAGTACTATGAAATTGGTAGATGAAGCTGAATTTAAAAAACTTTTATCTAACTTAACCATAGAAGAAACGGTTGCTGGAGGATCTGTTGCCAACAGTATTGTGGGTTTGTCCCAACTAGGAAATAAAGTTTCTTTTATTGGAAAAGTGAATGATGATGAGCTTGGAAATAAATATGAAGAAAGCTTAGTAAAAGAAAATGTTACCTACTTTTATAATAAAAAAAAAGAAGATACTCCTACAGGAACCTGTTTAATTTTAATTACTCCTGATTCTGAAAGAACGATGTGCACTTTCCTTGGAATTGCTGGAAAAATTAGTGAACAAGATATTCAAGAAGATGCAATTAAACAAAGTGAACTTGTATTTTTAGAAGGTTATTTGTGGGATGAAGGAGATCCGAAAGCCGGATTTGAGAAAGCTTTTAAGCTAGCAAACAAAACTGCCATGTCACTATCGGATCAATTTTGTGTAGAGCGTCATAAGACAAGTTTTTTAGATTTAGTAAAAAACAAACTGGATATTACCTTTGCAAATGAACAAGAGATTATTCATCTTATTGGAGCAAAGTCTTTTGATGAGGTGTTGGATTTTGGAAAAAATCTTGGAAAATTATTAGTAATCACCAGATCGGATAAGGGTAGTGTTGCCATTCATAACAGTGAAGTTTTTGAATGCGAAAGTGAAAAAAACCTTACATTGGTTGATCTTACTGGAGCTGGAGACTTGTTCGCTGCAGGCTTTTTACACGGCCATATCAATAAAATGTCTACTCAAGAAAGCCTTCAAAAAGGCACTGAAATGGCTTCAAAAATTATACAAAAGATTGGTGCAAGATTAAACTAGTATTGCTAAGGTTTGTATTAAAAGAATTTTTTTTTCATTAATTACTAGATTGACAAACTAATAGGTTTCATTAGATAATTTAAAAATGAGACTTGCTTTTTTGAGTACAATTTTTTTCATTTTAACTCTTGGTTCCGAGGCTAAAATTGAAATTAAAAAAATAAAAAGTAAGAATATAGAATTAATTAAATTTCAGAGTCCAGACTCTAGGTATCCCGGCAAAGACGATATTGTGGCCGAAATACATTTTCCAAAAAATATTTCAGGAAAACTTCCAGTAGTCATTGTTCAACATGGAAGCAATCGGGACACAATGAAATTTAAAAAATGGGGTGGAAAATCTGATGAATTTTCGAAAAGAATAGCACAAAGAGGTATACAAGAAGGATATGCCGTTGCTGTTATAGATTCTTTTTACAAAAAAGGGATAAGTCCAGGGGATAAAAAAAAATTTCCCAATGCGGCGATGTTTCTTATCAAGTTGAAGAAAATTTTATCTGAAGATCCTAGATTCGATGAAAATAGATTCTTTTTAACAGGATTTAGCTTTGGTGGCGGCACCGTAAATAAATTTTATGATGAAAGAGCACAAAGAAAATTAAAAATTCCTTGGAAAGCAATGGTAGCAGCAGAGCCTGCATGTCAAACTGTTTCTTACCCTATAAAAATTACAACGCCTAATTTATTCATTAAGGGGGATGAAAGCCATTATCCAGTTAAACCTTGCAAATACTATGCAAAAATTATCAAGGAACAGGGAAATAACATAGAATTTTTAATCATACCAAAAGTAAACCATTTTTTTAGTTTTAAGGGGACTATTGTGAAAGGAATAGCTGTGAATGGTTGCCCAGATAATATAGCTTTTAGATATCCAGATGGAAGTTGGAAGTTTGCAGATGGGACTCCATCTACCAGAAGAGAAGTTAACAAGCGATGTCTTGGAGATAAGGCTGGAAGTGGAAAAACTAGAGAAAAGTTAGATCTTGCCGTCGATTACACATATAAATTTTTTAACAAGCACAAAAATTAAAAAAATATTAGCGAGATTTAGATCGACGAAATATATTTAAGTCTTTTTTCTCTTAAAACTCCCCTTTCCTTTTTTAGATTTTACTATCCTTTTTTTATATTTTGGAGTTCTTAAGTCTTTAGCTACAGGATTCTTTTTTTTCATTTCCTATTGATTAAGAAAATATTTACCTTCTTTAATCTCAATAAAATTTTTATCTTTCAGTTTAAGCTGTATTTTTTGGCGCAGTCTATAAAGGTGTGTCTCATAAGTGTGAGTATCTACTTCGTCTGAGTAAGACCAGATGTCTTTCATAATATCTTTTTTATTTGCACCGTCTTTTTTTCCAAACAAATAAACAATAATGTCCTGTTCTTTTTCAGTTAGCTTAATATTCTTTCTACCGATAGACAAAGTTCTTTTGTTTTTATCTAATATATACTGTCCTATTTCAATTTTTGCTTGGAAGTGAAACTTAAATTTTAATATTGATAGTTTAATAATTTTTTCTAAATCAAGAAAGCTGATGGGGGTTTGTAAAAAAGTACTAAATAGATTATCTTTTTTTAAATCTTTAAATTGCTTAGGATCAGAAGAGAAAAAAATTTTGGGAAACATAATTTTTTTAGCCTCTGCAATTTTAATTTTTTCTAGATTGTCTAAAAAAAATAAAAAAACAAAACCATCCTGAACATTATAATTTTTAAACAAATGGCTAGCTTCTTTAAACGTGTTTAATTGATTAACATTATATTCTAGTTTTTGTTCTTGAAGGCACTCGAAAAAGTCCTCTGAACCAACTGTGACTATTGAATAATTATGCATATGATGAAATTATAAATTTTTATGATGATAGTAAATAATAAGGGTGAGCTTTGGTACAATAAAATTTGCTACAAATGTGCATATGGTAAGAATGGCTTCATTAAATTCAAAAAAGAGGGTGATGGATGTACCCCAATTGGGACTTTTCATATAAATAAGCTCTTTCTCAGAAAAGATAGAATTAAAACAATTAACACTAAGATTAAAACGATACCTATTGTAAAAAATATGGCCTGGGAAGATAACCCAAGAAAAAAAAATTATAATAAACTAATTACATTACCAAAAAACTCTCATAGGGAACGACTCTATAGAAAAGATCACCTGTATGATTTAATTTTGGTTGTGGAATATAATACAAAAAAAATAATAAAGGGAAAAGGAAGTGCTATTTTTATTCATATAGCAAAACCAAAATATAAACCAACTCAAGGATGTGTAGCACTTACAAAAAAAGATTTTTTACATTTGCTAAAAAAAATAAAAAAGAAAGAAAAAATTAAAATTATTGGTTAGATCGTGAACCAAATATTTTACTTCCTATTCTGACATGGGTAGTCCCGCACTTTGCAGCATTCATATAATCTTCGCTCATACCCATGCTAATAAATTTTAGCCCAAGATCATTACTAAGTTCTTTTAAATAATTAAAATGTGGGGTGGGATTTTGATCAAATGGAGGTATACACATCAACCCTATTATATTTAGATTTTTTTCATTCACACAGAATTTCAATAAATTTCCAACTTCTTTTTTAGAAACGCCTGATTTTTGCTCTTCCATTCCAACATTTACTTGAATAAAATATTTTCTTTTTACACCCAGTTTAGTTTCAGCTTTTGATAGCTCACTTGCAAGCTTTATGCTGTCTACTGAATGTATATAATCAAAGAGCTGCACCGCTTCTTTGGACTTATTAGACTGCAATCCACCTATCAAATGAAGCTCCAAGTCTTTTAAGGAATCTTTCATCTCTGACCACTTTTGTTTTGCTTCTTGAACTTTATTTTCTCCGAAAACTCTATGGCCGTGGTCAATGAGTGGTTTGATATGGCTTAGTGGAAAAGTTTTACTAACAGCAATCACAGTGGGATTAAGGTTTATGTTGGTTAATTCATCTCTTATATTTAAAAAATTTTGTACTATGTTGCTCATAATGAAAAAAACTCAAATTTATTTTTTTTTAGAAGAGCTGAATAGTATCAATATTCCACTACTAAAAAAATTAAAAAATATATCAATTATTTATCGAAACTATCCAAAACAAAATTATATAGCTAGAGCTTTAAAAATAAAAGAGTTTGCCAAAAAACAACGGCATTCTCTTTTTGTTTCAAACGATATTTTATTAGCCAAGAAACTAGATGCTAATCTTTATATTCCAAATTTTAATAAACAACTTCGATATTTAAATCATAGCTGCCAAAAAAAAATAGGGGTTATTGGATCTGCTCACAACCATCAGGAGGTGAGAATGAAAAAAGCTCAAGGATGTTCACAGATTTTTGTTTCTCCTCTCTACCCTACTTCCTCTCACCCAAAAAAAAAACCTATTGGAATTATAAAATTTAATCTCTTAAGAAATAATTTTACACCAAAAATTAATATTTGTGCGTTAGGAGGGATTAATGAAAGTAACATTCATAAAGTACGATCTTTCAACTTTTTTGGCTTTGCTTTAAAAAGCTACTTAAGTAAAAAACAAACTCAAAAAAGCTTAGGTTTTCTTAATTTAATTGCACGATCAAATGTAATGCGCTAATTGTACAAAATGGTACTAGAAAAATTTAATCACACTGTTACTGAAAAAAAATGGCATTCTTTTTGGGAGGAAAATAAAATTTTCAAAGCAAGGGAAGATAAATCAAAAAAAAAGTTTTATTGTCTTGAAATGTTTCCGTACCCATCAGGTAAAATTCATATGGGGCATGTACGAAATTATACCTTAGGTGATGTGGTTGCTAATTTTAAAAGGTTAAATGGATTTAATGTATTACATCCTATGGGGTGGGATTCGTTTGGTATGCCCGCGGAAAATGCCGCTATTCAAAACAAGCTGCACCCAAAAGATTGGACTAATAGCAATATTGAAACCATGAAGTCCCAATTAAAGCTGTTGGGTTTTTCCATAGACTGGGAAAGAGAAATTTCCACTTGCAATGAAGATTACTATAAACATCAGCAAAAGTTTTTTTTAGATCTTTATAAAAAAAATCTTGTTTATAAAAAAGAAAGTTTAGTGAATTGGGATCCGGTAGATAATACAGTCTTAGCTAATGAACAGGTAGTAGATGGCAAAGGCTGGAGGTCGGGGGCAGAAGTGGTTCAAAAAAAACTATCACAATGGTTTTTTAAAATTACTGATTTTGCTGAAGATTTAGATCAATCTTTAGAAACATTAAAAGAGTGGCCTGAAAAAGTTAAGTTGATGCAAAAGAACTGGATTGGAAAATCCAAGGGCTGTGAAATTGAATTTAATCTTACTTCCTCTAAGGAAAATAAAAAAATAACTATATTTACTACGAGGCCCGATACTATTTTTGGAGCATCTTTTATTGCCCTTGCAATTGATCATCCTATTGCAAAAGAGTACGAACAAAGCGATGAATTTAAATCCTTTAAGGAGCAGTGTTATAAAATAGGTAATACTGATGAGGCGATCGCCAAAACTGATAAGTTTGGTTTTAAAAGCAACTATTTAGCAGATCATCCTTTTATTAAAGATAAAAAGATACCAGTTTATTTTGCTAACTTTGTGCTGATGGATTACGGAACAGGTGCCATATTTGGATGTCCAGCTCATGACCAGAGAGATTTAGATTTTTCTAGAAAATATAACTTAGAAGTAACTCCTGTCATTCTTCCACCAAATCAAAAAGAAGAATCTTTTGAAATAAAAAATAAAGCCTACATTGAAGATGGAATTCTAATTAACTCTGATTTTTTGAATGGATTAACAATCAAAAATGCCAAAGAAAAGATTATAGGAAGATTTGAATCAGAAAATAAAGGTAAGGGAAAAACTACTTTTCGCTTAAGAGACTGGGGTATATCTAGACAACGTTATTGGGGCTGTCCTATTCCTATTCTTTATAGAGAAGATGGAGCTGTTATTCCGGTTCCAGAAAAAGACTTACCCGTAAAGCTTCCTGAAGATATTAATTTTGATAAGCCTGGAAATCCTCTAGAACACCACCCGTCATGGAAATTTACTACTTGTCCCGAAACAGGCATGAAAGCCACACGAGAGACAGATACGTTAGATACATTTGTTGATTCCTCATGGTACTTTCTAAGATTTTGCTCAAGTAACAATAACAATGTTGGATATGATGTGGATGATGCAAAATATTGGATGCCTGTGGATCAATATATCGGTGGTGTAGAACATGCTATTTTACACTTATTATATTCACGCTTTTTTTCTAGAGCCATAAGTTTGAAAACTAAATACGAAATTACAGAACCATTTAAGGGTTTATTTACCCAAGGTATGGTCTGTCATAAAACATTTAAAAGAGAAGATGGTCAATGGGTATATCCAGAAGACGTTATTGAAGAAAATGGAAACACTTTTGAAAAAACGAGTAAGAAAAAAGTAGTTATTGGCTCATCAGAGTCTATGTCTAAATCTAAAAAAAATGTTGTAGATCCTCAATCTGTTATTGATATTTACGGTGCAGATGCAGTTCGGTGGTTTATGCTATCTGATAGTCCGCCAGAAAGAGACATACAATGGAGTGAAGAAGGAATTGCAGGCTGCCATAAGTTTATTCAAAAAGTTTGGTCAATGGCGGAAATGATACAAAGCATTTCAGATACAAAAAAAATACCAAAGGATAAAAAATTAGAACTCGAAAAGCTCATCAACAAATGTATTAAGGAAATTACACTGAATATAGAGCACTTTCATTTCAATGTTGCAGTTGCAAAATTTTATGAATTTGTGAATAGTTTTAATAAACATATAATAAATGAAAACTGTGACCGTAATGAATTTATTTCTATTCTCAAAAAATTTATAGTTTTAATTTACCCTTTTATTCCACATCTAGCTTCAGAAATTTGGGAAAGAATTACTAAAAACAAAAATCTACACCTACAGCCATGGCCCTCATTTGAAGAAAGTCTTTTACAACAAGACGAGTTGAATATTGTTGTGCAAATAAATGGTAAAAAAAGGTCGATTTTAAAGGCTAAAAACGATATGGATGAAAAGTATTTATTTCAAATGAGTTTGGAGCTGGATAATGTTAAAAAGTTTCTAGAAAATAAAAAAATTATCAAAAAAATATATATTAAGAATAAATTAATAAATTTTGTAGTTCATGATTAAAAAAATTGTTATTTGCTGTATTTTTGTACTCCTATCTGCCTGTGGATTTACTCCTATGCTGAAAGATTATGATGCTTCCAACCTAAATATACAAGAAGTAAATTATACTGGAAATAACAACCTAATTTATCTGGCTAAGAATTACTTAAATTTACAAGAGAAAAAGGGAACAAAAGGATTGGTAGTAAATTTTGCAATTTCAGAAAGTTCAATATCAACTGCACAAAACACTTCTGGGACAATTACAGAAGAACAAATTACTCTTAACATAGCTATAAATGTATTAAGTAATAAAAAAGTAAATCTACTTACAGATAGCGTTTCAGCTTCTAGGAAGCTTCCTGTTTCTAATAATTTAAGCTCAGATCAAGAAACACGCAGAATTGAAAGAAATAATTTAATGCAAAATCTAACTCAAAAAATTAAATTTAAATTAAAACTTATTTCTAAACAGCAGAAATGATAGTCAAAAGTTTTAATTTAAACTTTCAAGAACTTCTTAAAAAAAAATTCACTCTTTTGTATGGAGAAAATCTTTCATTAATATCCGAAATAGAAAACAAAATTACAGCAGAAGCAAAGACCACTAAGAACCTAACAATAAAAAAATACCAAGAAGAATATTTATTACAAAATAAAGATATATTCGACCAGTTCATAAACACCGAAAGTCTATTTGGAGACCAAGAAATGGTGGTCATATCCAAATCAACAGATAAGATAATGGAAATATATGATGAAAAAAACGCACAAGATAATGATAAGCAGATAATATTTTTATCAGGTCCTCTTACTAAAAAATCTAAACTACGAAATTTAGCAGAAACATCTACAAATTTTACGTGCATAGCTTGCTACAACGACACCCCTGAACAGCTACAGTCTATTTTATTTCAGAAATTAAAGGATAGTAAAATATCAGTTTCAAGGGAATTTATAAATTCAATTTTTGAAATGAATTCATTAAACCGCCAAGATATTAATGATGCACTTAATAAAATCCATCTTATTCAGAACACATCTAAAATTACCGAAGAAAACTTAAAAAATATTTTTCATTCATCGGAAAGCAATAACAACTTCGAAATAATCAATTTTTGCTTACTCGGTGATAAAACAAATATTAATAAAGTGCTTAGTAATATTTACGCTCAAGGAATCAGTTTTAATGAAATACTAGCTGCATTAAAATACAAAGTTAAAAAACTATTAGACATTCTAGAATCTGACCTATCGACTAAGGACCCGAGTCGACTTGTAGAAAACTTTAAGCCTCCTATTTTTTGGAAAGAAAAGAGCATGGTTAAAGAGCAGCTCAAGAGATGGGACAAGACTGAATTAAAAAAGTTAATGGAACTTATTTATGATACCGAAATAGAATGCAAAAATAATTATGATGTTTCTAATATAATCCTTCAACAGTTCATTGTTTCCGCATCTAACAAATCTTGCTTGGATAATAGATATATAACTTGTTAATAATTTTTTTTAATAGATTTAATCAAAAATTCTAGTTGGGCTAAGTTATCGTAATGAAAAGTGATAGCACCTCCTTTTTTTTTCTTATCAGCGATAGTAACTACCATTCCCGTTTTATTTTGAAGGTTCTCTATAAGTTCTACAATATTAGGGTCTACCTTTTTTATAATTTTTTGATTATTGGGAGCTGTCGAAGAAAGTGTTTTTTTAGCCAAAAACTCAGCTTGCCGTACTGATAGGTTATTATTTGCGATAGTCTTAGCTAATTCGACATTGCCAGACACGTCAATTAAAGTTCTAGCATGTCCTGGTGTTAGTATTCCTTGGGTAATCATATCTTGTATTTCTACTGGCAATTTTTTAAGTCTCAGTGTATTCGCTATATGAGCTCTGCTCTTTCCAATCATTTCTGAAAGTTTGTCTTGAGTGTAGCTAAACTTATTCATTAATAGTTCGTATCCGTCTGCTTCCTCTAAAGCATTCAAACCTTCTCTTTGAATATTTTCCAATACAGCAAACTCCGCTGCTAGCGTATCATCAACATCTAATTTGACGACAGGTACCTCATGAAGTTGTGCTAGCTGTGCGGCTCTCCATCGTCTTTCTCCAGCAATTATTTCAAATGTATTTATATCAGAAGGTCGGACAACAATGGGCTGAATAATTCCTCTGGTCTTGATGGATTGTGCTAGCTCATCTAATTGTTTTTTATCAAAATTCTTTCTTGGTTGGAATCTATTTGGTTTTAAAAGATGTGTTGAAACTTTTTCAGAAGTAAAATTTTGTTCGACGATAGGATCTTTATTTTCTGATTCTCCCAGTAACGCTGCTAAACCTTTTCCCAGACCTTTTGATTTAAAATTATTTAATACCATTAAGCTGCAAAATTAAATTTTTTTTGTTTATCTATAATCTCTAATGCTAACTTTTCATAAGCAATAGATCCTGCACAATATTTATCGTAGACAAGGACTGGTAAACCATGAGAAGGTGCTTCAGAAATTCTAATATTTCTAGGAATCATTGTTTGATAGACCTGTTCACTGAAGAACTTTCTAGCTTCATCTTCAACCTGGGAGCAAAGCTTATTTCTTTTATCAAACATTGTTAGAACTATTCCTTCTATTTCTAGGCTTTTATTTAAACTCGATTTAATTCTGTTTATTGTTTTTAAAAGCTGCGTAAGACCCTCGAGGGCAAAAAATTCTGTCTGCAAGGGAACTATAACTGAATTTGACGCTACCAATGCCATTACCGTTAAAAGGCTTAGGGACGGAGGACAGTCAATAAGTATCTGATTATATTGATTTTTTTCTTTTAAACTACCTAATATCTCTTTTAAAATAAAAGCTCTATTTTTATCTTCAGCCACTTCTGTTTCAAATCCTGATAGCTCAACATTTGCACAAATAATATCCAAGTTTTTAATTTTTGTTGTTTTCACATAATATTGCAAATTATTTCTATCATTCAAAAGTGCATAGATAGAATTGTCTCGATCGTTATTTTCGATACCAACACCAGTTGAAGCATTTCCTTGGGGATCTAAATCTATGATTAAAATCTTTTGACCCAGGTTAGCAAAAGCACAACCAAGATTAATGGTTGAAGTAGTTTTTCCTACTCCACCTTTTTGATTTATGATTGATACAACATGATTCATTTTAAATTTTTTTCACACTATTTATTACTAAAACTTTCGAGCCAGGGTTAGTGACGCTATCATGTTTATCACATTTTATTTCCCAATGTTTCTCTGCTTCAGTTAATTCAGTATTATAACTTTGACCTTTAAGTAGTAAAATTTTGTTAAATTTAATGTTGCTCATATCTAAAATATGTAAAAAAGAATCTAACGGTTTAAATGCCCTGCTTACCAAAGTTGTGTAATTCTTTTTTTCTAAATTCTTAACATCATGATTATGTATTACCACATCTATTTCCAGAAATTTACAAAGCTCCTGTAGATAAGTGCATTTTTTTGAACTCTTTTCTACAATATCTAGCTTGAAGTCCAAATTAAGGTCATTTTTAACAATGTACATTGCTATTCCTGGAAAACCAGCTCCTGAGCCTATATCAAGTATATTTTTGTCTTCACTGCTGATGTATTTGAGCAATTGTGAAGAATCTTCAATATGCCTGCTCATAATTATATTCTCTGTAGATTTGGATATTAAATTAAGTTTTTTATTGTATTTTATTAGAAAATCACAATATTTCTCTATTTTATTCAATGTTTCACGTGAAACAATTCTATCTAAATATGGAGTTTTTAACATTTAATTTAAGCTGAATGCTTAAATTTATATCTTTTTGTGTGGGCAAGCAAAAGGTTTATTGCTGCTGGTGTCATGCCATCTATTCTTAAAGCTTGTCCAAACGTTTCTGGCTTAACAATTCTCAATTTATTCTTCACCTCTTCTGTAAGACCACTTATTTTATCATAGTCAATTTCGATTGGTATTTTTAAATCTTCATCCTTTTTAAATTTTTTTATGTCAGCATCTTGCTTTGCATAATAACCTTTATAGTGATTTTCTATCTTTAGCTGACCTATAATACATTCTTCAGATTCAGGAAGTTCCTTAAAAATCGATTTTAACTTAGCATAATCGACATTTTTATATCTTAGTAAATCTATTCCATTTCTCTTAACCCCATCCATTGATATTAAAATTCCATGTTTTTTCGCTTCATTTGGAGATAAAGATACAGATGAGAGACTACTTTTAACCATATCTATTTTTTTAATTTTTTCCTCTAGCCTTTTACACCTTTCAGTGCTCACACACCCAATTCTCATTGCTATTGGAGACAGTCTCAAATCAGCATTATCAGCCCTAAGAGTCAGTCTATATTCGGCTCTGGAAGTAAACATTCTATAAGGCTCTGCTACTCCTTTGGTAATCAAATCATCAATCATTACACCTATGTAAGCCTGCGATCTGTCTAATATTAAGGGATCCTGTCCTTTGACGGCAAGGGATGCATTAAGACCTGCCATCAATCCTTGAGCTGCAGCCTCCTCATAACCTGTGGTTCCATTTATCTGACCAGCTAAGTAAAGTGAGGAAATTTTTTTTAATTCAAGTGTCGATTTTAGCTCTCGAGGATCAACATAATCGTATTCTATAGCATATCCAGGCCTAATCATCTTAACCTCTGATAAGCCATTGATATTAAACAATATTTCTTTTTGTACATCTTCTGGAAGTGAAGTAGAAATACCATTTGGGTAAATAGTATGGTCATTAAGACCTTCAGGTTCTAAAAATATTTGATGACGCTGTTTGTCTGCAAACTTTACGATTTTATCTTCAATTGAAGGACAGTATCTCGGTCCTACCCCTTTAATATTTCCAGAGTACATTGCAGATTTTTTTATGTTTCGTGAAATAATTTTATGAACTTCATCATTCGTATAAGTGATGCTGCATACAACTTGTTTAGAATTAATTTTTTTAGTTTCCGTAGAAAAGAAAAAAGGATTCTCATCTGCAACCTGCTTTTCTAAACCATTAAAATTAATTGTACGTGCGTCGAGACGTGGAGGTGTTCCAGTTTTTAATCTTCCAAACATTAAATTAAATTTTTGTAATTGCTCTGACAAACCAGAAGTAGGGGCTTCGCCAAATCTTCCGGCAGGTATCATTTGTGATCCAATATGAATCACTCCATTTAAAAAAGTTCCAGTAGTTAAGATTATTTTTTTAAATTTTATTTCTTTTCCTGAAGCTAAAATGATTGATTTAATATTGTCTTGTTCAAAAACAAAGGATGTAACAGGATCATAAATAATACTTAAATTACAATGACTTATCAGGTTTTCTAGCATGTATTTTTTGTATAATGCTCTATCTGATTGTGTTCTTGGACCCCGAACTGCAGGACCCCTACTTGCATTTAATAGCTTGAACTGGATTCCTGATGCATCAGCAACTTTTGGCATCACACCATCGAAAGCATCAATCTCTCTTACTAAATGTCCTTTGCCTAGACCTCCGATGGCAGGATTGCAAGACATCTCACCAATTGAATTCTTATTCGTTGTGACAAGTGCAGTACTTACTCCCATGCGAGCTGACGCTGCTGCTGCCTCACAGCCTGCGTGACCTCCTCCAATTACGACGACATCAAAATTTTCCATGAACGAAATGTATATCTCATGGATTAATTTACAAGTGAGGAATCTGACCTAATGGCAAATTTTGAGACTTATTTGCCAACACAAAAATCTTTAAAAATTCTGCCAAGTACCTCTTCTACTCCTATAAAACCTACTATTTCGCTTAGGTAATTTGAGGCTATTCTCAGCTCCTCAGCAGTTTTTTCTATTTCTGCAGATTGAGAAATTTTAAGATAATTTTTCAAATGTTTAGACGTTTTGACTAGTAAAGTTCTGTGCCTAGACCTTGATATTAGCGTATCATCTCCATGTTCATATAAGCTATTCAAAATATTTTTTAGATCCTCAATTAACTTTTTATATCCAAATTTTGTTAAAGTAGAAATTTCATGAATTCCTAAAAAATCTTTTTCCTTAATATTTTTTAAAACAAACCCTCCGTTAAAATTTTTTTTATCTTGCTTATTAATAATTATTAAAGTTTTTTTATTAATTAATTTTTTTATTTCATTTGAAATTTTTTTAATTGTTCCATCTAGTATTAAAATATTTAAATTTGAATCTGTAATCTGTTTAAGAGCCAAACCAATTCCGATTGCTTCAATTTTGTTTTTTGCAGCTCTTATGCCTGCCGTATCTGACAGCACAACAGGGAAGTTTTGAATTTGTAGCTGAACTTCTATAACGTCTCTAGTTGTTCCTTTGATTGCGGAAACAATAGCAGCTTTTCTTTTGGCTAATAAGTTCAAAAAGCTTGATTTCCCTGAGTTAGGAGGTCCAAAAATGGCTATTTTAAAGCCTTCTCTCATGATCTCCCCTGCTTTGCTATCATCTAACATTGCCGTTATTTCTTGCGAAATTTCCTTTATTTTTTTATCATTTCCTTCCAGAATACTAACGGGAAGATCTTCTTCAGAAAAATCAATTGCAGCCTCACACTTACTTCTAACGTCTAGAATTTGTTCTCTCCATTTCATAAATAAAGGTGAGCTATTTTTTAGTCTCAGAGCCTGAATTCTTTGTCCTTCGGTTTCAGCATTTAAAAGATCCGCAATACTTTCAGCTTCGTATAAATTAATTTTGTTATTTAAAAATGCTTGTTTAGTAAATTCTCCAGCCTCTGCAAGTTGGCAATCAGAACGCAATGACAACTCATTTAAAAATTTATTGATAACAGCTTTGCTACCATGAACATGAAACTCTATTAAATCATCACCTGTATAACTTTGACCTTTGGGATACCAAACAACAATTCCCTCATCTATAATTTCTTTTTTTGAATCGTAAAAAGTTTTGAGGAAAGCCATTCTTGGCTTGTCAATTGTGCCATGAATTATATCTTTAGTGATTTTAAGAGAGTTTGGTCCAGACAAACGGATAATGGCAATGCCAGAAACTCCTGGTGGAGTGGATAGTGCATAAATTGTCATTTTAAAATCTTAATCCTTTGTCCGCTAGATCAATAATTTTATTCATCACTGTGGGTTGCGAAGCTATAGAAAAACTTTTCTTTCTTAATTGAGAAATGGCAGGGGATTGGCTTCTGAATGCTTTTCTTATTAGATCAATCGACATAGCAAATAATAAATTACTTGCCTTGGTTTTTTTTTCATACTCTTTAAGTATCCCAAGATCACCAATGTCATAACCTTTGTTTAATTTTTCTTTTAAAATGCTAACTAAAATGTTGATATCTCTTAAAGTCATATTCCACCCTTGTCCTGCGATAGGATGAATTTTATGAGTAATATCACCCATAAATATAACTCTAGAAAGAACTGTCCGTCTCAAGAATTCAAAAGTTAAATCAAATTTCTCCAACTTATTCGTGCAACCAATGACCTCATAAAAACCTACTGAAATCATTTTCAAAAAATTTAATCTAGCTTCATAATTTAAAACAATCTTTTCTGCATCAGACTTATTTTTAACAGACCAAACAATAGAAGTGTGAGTATTTGAAATTGGCAAAAAGGCTAATGGGCCATCCTTTAAAAAAAATTGTCTCGCACAATTATTGGTTAGCTTTTTATGATGAAGAACAAAAGTATAAGCGGTTTCGGAATAATCCCAATTTAATTTTTTTTCGTTAGATAATAATTTTAAATTGCTAAATTGAGTTGCAATAATTAAATTATATTCCGACGTTTTTTTATTTTGAAAAATTATTTTTTTTAAAAACCCTTTACCTGCGATAGAAAGTATTTTGTTTTTAATAAACTTAACTTTTTTTAGTCTGTTACTTATTTCTTTTTCTAAAACATTTTTTTTAACAATGTGACTTAAAAAAATTTTGTTATCTATATTGTAAAATTCTGTATCAGGTTTTCCTTCTTTTTTAAGACCATCAAAAAGAATAATTTTTTGAAGAGGCCAAAAGTTAAACTTATTTTTCTTCATACCTAAACTTTGAAGTATTTTTAGAGAAGCATCACTTATGGACAGGGTAACGTTGGATTTGTAATTTTTGGGTGGTGAAGTCTGTTCGATTAAATCTACATCTATATTAAGGTCTAAAAGAGCCATAGCTATAGCTTTGCCGGTTAGACCAGATCCAAGAACTGCTACTTTTTGTTTAATTAAATTTTTCACGATTAATTTTTATCAATTGTATAAAAAATGCTAAAAAACAACAGCAAATGATTCGTTATATATGGAAAAAATTTTAAATTTTATTAAAGAAAGAATGCTTGAAATTGCAGGCTTGATAACTGTTGCAATTGGTATTTCCTTTCTCTATTTAATTTTTAATTATACGCCAAATAACCCCACTTTAATATTTCCAAATGATAACGAAGTTTTTTGGTTATTTAAATACGCAGTAAGCTTTACAGATTTTATACTACAGGCATTTGGTCTAATGGCTTTTGGAATAGCTATCAATTTTTGTTTTTTAGGTGTACAGGTTGGAATACAGAAAAAGATTAGTACTTCTATTTCTTTTCTGTTCATCACACTCTACTTAATTTTCGGATCTTTGTTTTTTACAATTAATAACGATCAAAGTTTCTGGCTATCTACAAATGGCAATGGGGGGTTTTTGGGAAGTTACTTGTTAACGCTAATGTCTTCTTTTTCTCTAAATTTAAATATTGCTACTTATGTATCTGCCGTTCTTGCCCTTGTTTTTTTCATTTTAAGTTTGGGGCTATCAGTTTCTAATTGGAAAAATATTTTCAAAACTACTTATAAACCATTTGCTTTTTTAAAATCTAAAATATTAAACCACCAATCTACTAGCCAAGATCAAGAGCTAGAGACTTTTGAAACTCAGCTAGAAACTGAAACTTTGGAGGTGCCCAAGTCACAAGAATTTCAATCTAGCCTTCCATTGCAAGAAAGTACTAAATTAAATTCTTTTGAATATAAAATGCCTTCTATATCTTTTTTAAAAGAACCGGATAGTCCAACATCAGATACAGAACTAAGTGATAGCTTCGAAAAGCAGTCTAAATTTTTAGAAGATACCTTATTAGACTTTGGAATTATGGGAAAAATTAAAAGAGTCAGTGCAGGTCCAGTGGTAACTCTTTATGAATTTGAGCCTGCCGCTGGAATTAAAACTTCAAAAATTATAAATTTATCAGATGATATTGCTAGAAGTACCAGCTCAATTGCAACCAGAGTAGCAACTGTTCCTGGCAAAAATACTATTGGAATAGAGATTCCTAATAAAAATATTGAACCAGTTTATTTAAAAGAGATTTTATCTAGCAAAGAATTCGTAAATAAAAACATTAGACTTCCTATTACTCTTGGAAAAAGTATTTCTGGTTATCCAATTGTTGGAGACCTAGTAAGTATGCCTCATTTGTTAATAGCAGGTACGACTGGCTCGGGCAAATCTGTTTGTATTAATACTCTGATACTTTCTATTTTATACAGACACAAACCCGAACACTGTAAACTTATTTTAATAGACCCTAAAATGTTAGAACTCTCAATTTACCAAGGCATTCCACATTTGTTATCACCCGTTATTACAGAACCTAAAAAAGCCACTGCAGCATTAAAATGGGTAGTGGGTGAGATGGAAAATAGGTACCGAAAAATGACGGAAGAAGGAGTGCGAAATATATCTGGGTATAATGAAAAAGTGGGGGAAGATCCTAAAAGAGTCATTCCTTATATTGTCGTAATTGTAGATGAGATGGCGGATTTGATGATGATCGCTGGTAAAGAAATTGAAAACTACATTCAACGTTTGGCTCAAATGGCTAGGGCGGCAGGAATTCATATCGTTATGGCCACTCAGAGGCCCAGTGTAGACGTTATTACAGGTACTATTAAAGCTAATTTTCCAACAAGAATTTCTTTTCAAGTTACTTCTAAAATTGACAGTAGAACTATTTTAGGGGAACAGGGGGCGGAATTGCTTCTTGGAAAGGGGGATATGCTGTTCATGTCTTCAGCAAGTAGAGTAATTAGAATTCATGGTCCTTTTGTATCAGATGAAGAGATTGAAAAAATTACAACTTTTTTAAGGTCTCAAGGTGCTCCTGAATATTTAGATGAAGTTACAAAGATTCAAGAAGCAACCGATGAAAATGGAAATCAGGTAGGAGGAAATGATAAGGATGAATTATTTGATGAAGCAGTAAGTTTAATTAAAGCAGAAGGCAAAGCTTCAACTAGCTATCTACAAAGAAAATTGCAGATTGGGTATAACCGTGCAGCAAGAATTATTGACCAAATGGAAGAATCTAAAATAATTAGCCCAGCAAACCATGCTGGCAAAAGAGAAATACTTCCCTTTTAATGCTCAAAAAAATAAGTCTTTTAATTATTTTTTTTACAATATCCATCTCGACTAAAGCAGAGAATAATCAAGAAATTATTCAAAAAATCACAAATAAATTTGATAGTATAAATAATATCCAATTTGATTTTATTCAAACTAACAGTGAACTTATTGAAAAAGGTTCTTGTTTTCTCTCCTATACCAAAAAATTAGTTTGTAGATATTTAGGTGATGAACAAAAAGAAATTATTATAAAAAATAATACACTAATAGTTGTAAAAAAAAAATATCAAAAAATTTATTACTACCGCATGGCTAACTCTGTTTTTGCAACCATATTAGATAAAAAAAAAATTATTAAGCAAATAAATCAGATTCGAAAGATCGCAATAAAAGATAATAATTTTGTGATTGAATTTAAAAAAAATGAAAACACTGATTCTGTTCGATTGTTTATAGATAAAGACACTTTCAATATAGCTGGGTGGGAAACTACTGGCTACGATCAGCAACCAACATCCTTTATAATCAAAAATAGCCAGACTAATGTTAATACTAAAGAGAAATTTGAAATTCCCAATTTTAATCTAAACGGGAACTGAGACTGCTTCCTTCTTAAAAATACTCATCCCTCTTGCAATATAATTTCTCAAAGCGTTAGGATGGTCTAAAGTACATGTATGCACCCAGACTCTTTTGGGACTATGTTTCCATGCTGTTTCTAAAGCGTGGCTTAATAAATAACCTCCTACTTTTTTTTCATAATAATTTTTAAAAATTCCAAGGTAAGTAATTTCTACTTCTTTGGTGTCTTCATGATTGAGATATTCATAGTAACCAACAGGTTCTTTTCCGACATATGCTGTGTAAAATTTTAATTTTTTACTATCTAAATAATTTTTCCACTCTTCTAGGCTCCAACCCAACCTATCTTTCCAATGAAAATCTTCTCCTATTTTTTGGTATAAAAACTTACAAAACTGGGGGTCTTCTTTTCCTTGTTCTAAAATTTTTAAATTAAAAATTCCACACACCGCTGGATTGAAATTTTTTTTATTTTTCATTTCTAAAAAATATCTTTGAACTCTTTGCGTCATGGTTACTTTTTAGAAACCATTCTTCCAAGAGGTTCACCACCTATAATATGAAAGTGTAAGTGAGGAACTTCTTGTCCTCCATCTGGCCCATTATTCCCTATGCATCTATAACCTTTTCCTTCAGAATAAGATGACAGGCCAACTATTTTTGTAACTTCTCCCAAAGCTCTAATAAGAGCTACAATCTCATCGTTCTTAGCATTTTGAGAAAAATCATCCATATTAATATAAGCACCTTTTGGAATAACTAAGACGTGAATCTTAGCCTGAGGGTTAATGTCCTTAAATGCTAACACATGGTCGTTTTCATAAATTTTATCACAAGGAATTTCTTTTCTTAATATTTTTGCAAAAATATTGTTTGTATCATAACTCATAATTTAACGACTTGCTTTTTCATCTAATCCGGACTGTTGTTGTCTTTTTTTTAGTTCATTCAGGACATCTTCAATTTTTATATTGTTACATTCTAGAAGGACCAATAGATGATAGATTAAATCTGCAGCTTCATGCGTTTGATTTTTATTGAGTTGAATCGCTTCCAACAATTCTTGAAATTCTTCTTCTGTTTTTTCTTTGCTTAAAGTCTTGTTATTAAGTAGTTGGTTTGTGTAAGATTTGTCTTTAGTTGCATTTTTTCTAGAACGAATAATTTCTATTAACTCTTCTAAAGCTTTAAACATATCTATATTCTTACAGGAACATTCTCTGAGTTTAAATATTCTTTTACTTGAGAAATAGAAAATTCTCCAAAATGAAAAATGGATGCAGCCAGAACAGCACTTGCCCCTCCTTTAACAATTCCGTCCTTAATGTGCTCTAAAGTTCCAACCCCTCCAGAGGCAACTACTGGTATTTTTAAGTTGTTTGTCATGCTTTTTGTTAGCTGCAAATCATATCCTGACTTTGTTCCATCTTTATCCATAGAGGTAAGTAAAATTTCACCTGCACCATTATTTTCCGCCAATAAGGCAAATTCTAAGGCATCCAGTTCTGTTGATTCTCTTCCACCATGAGTAAAGACGCCCCATTTATTGGATGCTACATGTTTAGCATCGATAGCAACCACTATACATTGAGAACCAAATTGTAGAGCTGCTTCTTTAATAAGATCTGGATTTTTAATTGCAGCTGTATTGATAGAAACTTTATCAGCCCCTGCCATTAAAAGATTTCGTATATCTTGAATTGATCTTACTCCCCCTCCGACTGTTAAAGGAACAAAGCATTGCTCTGCCGTTTTTTGAACTGTGTCCAATAAAATATCCCTATTCTCATTAGAAGCAGTAATGTCTAAAAAACAAATCTCGTCTGCTCCGCCATCACTATAAATTTTTGCTTGCTCTACTGGATTGCCAGCATCTACTAAATTAACAAAATTAATTCCTTTTACTACTCTCCCATTTTTTACATCGAGACAAGGAATAATTCTTTTTTTTAACATCTATTTAACTTTAACCAATTCTTCTAAATTAATAGAGCCGTCGTAAATAGCCTTGCCAATTATAACTCCACCAATCTTTTTAGTTTTTTGTATATCAAGCACATCCTCTATTTTTGCAACACCTCCTGAAGCAATTACTGGAACTTTGCTTATAGTCGCTAGCTTTAATGTTTCCTCAAGATTTACACCTTTTTTTGTTCCATCTTTATCAATATCAGTAAAGATAATACTTTTAATTGGGCATTCCTTAATCTGATCTACAAAATCAAATGCTAACAATTGCGTTTGATCCGTCCATCCTTTTAAAGCTAAAAATCCTTTTCTAACATCAATCCCTACTGAAATTTGATTGGGGTATTTTATAGAAACCTCTTTTAATAAATTAATATTTTCTACTGCAGCAGTACCCATAACAATATTTTCAACTCCCAACCTTAAAACCTCTTCAATGTTTTCTAAAGTTCTCAATCCACCGCCTACTTGAATTTTTAAAGAAGTGTTTTCCGCAATTTTTTTTATGGAATTTAAGTTTGTGTTGATGGAGCTTAATGTTCTATCCAGATCTACAATGTGTAAATTCTGAAAACCTAGTTTTTCAAATTGTTGTGCTTGATCTAAAGGAGAATCATTAAAAATTTCTTCCTTAGAAAAATCTCCTTTATAAAGCCTTACACACTTTTGATTTTTAAGATCGATGGCTGGATAAATAATCATAATATTACCAACTTATAAAATTTTCTAATATTTGGATCCCATTTTTTTGGCTTTTTTCTGGATGAAACTGTGTCCCGAAAATATTATCCTTAAAAACAGCTACTGTTATCTCGTCCTGATAAAATGTAGATGCTGCAACATTAATTTGATCTTGTGCAATAAATTCATAACTATGAACAAAATAAAAATGCTTGTCCTCACTTAAATTTTGAAACAGAGGATTGCTTTCTTTTAAAACAATCTCATTCCATCCCATATGAGGCAGCTTTAATTCTAGATTAGTAATTTTGATTTTTTTGACCTCTCCTTGTATCCATCCTAAACCTTTAGAGCCTCCGTCTTCTTCTCCAAAGTCGGCAAATAATTGCATGCCCACGCAAATACCAAAAATATTTTTTTTCTTATTTAACACAAAGTCATTGAGCTCATCTACAACTCCAGGAATGCCTCGTAAATGTTGTGCACATTGTTTAAATGAGCCTTGGCCTGGTAAAATAATTTTGTCTGCTTCTTTAATTTTTTTTGGATCATGAATAACCTGAACGGAAACATTTTTTTGTAAACTGTTAGCCGCAGATTCTAAAGCTTTTGAAACTGACTTAATATTGCCTGATCCATAATCGAAAATGGATATGATCATTTAAAAATTAAATTGTGCCCTTAGTGGAAGGGATAGAATTTTTCTGTCGAGGATCTATCTCTAAGGCACTTTGCAAAGCTTTCGCCAAACCTTTGTAGCATGACTCGATAATGTGATGACTATTGTCTCCGTAAATATTTTCAATATGTAAGGTAATACCTGCCGCTTGTGCAAATCCTTGAAACCATTCTTTAAATAACTCTGTTTCCATTTCTCCAAGTTTTTCGACCTTTAATTTTACATTCCAAACTAAGTATGGGCGACCTGAAATATCCAAAGCTACTCTGCTCAATGTTTCATCCATTGGAATAACAGCATGAGAATACCGCTTAATTCCTTTTTTTTCACCCATGGCTTTTAATAAAGCTTCTCCAATTGCAATTCCTGTATCTTCAGTTGTGTGATGCAAATCAATGTGCAGATCTCCTTTAGCTTTAATCTTTAGGTCGATCAAAGAATGTTTTGAAACTTGTTCTAACATGTGGTCTAGAAAACCAATTCCAGTTTGAATATCGTACTTCCCCGTACCATCGATATTTATATCGACGCTAATACTGGTTTCTTTTGTTTTTCTTTCTACGTTTGCTGTTCTCATAATGAAGTATGCTTATTTAATATAATAAATACTATAAAATTTATACCTTGAAGATATGAAATTCGTAACCACATATAATTTAATAATTAAATAAAGCAAAAATATGAATAATAATAGCTGGCACGGGACTACCATTGCACTGATTAGAAAAGACGGGGACGTGGTAATTGCAGGAGATGGACAGGTGAGCATTGGCAATACTGTTATGAAAAGTACTGCTAAAAAAGTTAGAAAAATTGAAAAAAGAAATATTATTGCCGGATTTGCAGGTTCTACTGCTGACGCATTTACTTTGTTCGAAAGGTTAGAATCTAAACTAGATAAACATGGAGGGCAGCTAACTCGGGCTGCTGTAGAATTGGCAAAAGACTGGAGATCAGACAAATATTTGAGAAGACTAGAGGCGCTGATGTTAGTCGCCGATAAAGATAAAAGCTTTGTAATTACTGGACAAGGTGACGTACTAGAACCAGAGTATGGAGTGGTAGCCATTGGATCAGGTGGAAATTATGCACTAGCTGCTGCTAGAGCTATGATAGATGACAAGACCAAAACTGCAGAAGAAATTGCTAAACGATCTATAGAAATTGCTTCAGACATTTGTGTATTCACAAATAACAATATTACTATCGAGAAATTATAAATGGAAAACGAACAAAAAATAGTTTCTTTTTCACCAAGAGAAATTGTGTCTGAGTTAGATCGCTATGTAATTGGACAGGCGGATGCGAAAAAGGCAGTAGCAATAGCTCTTCGAAATAGATGGCGACGGCAAGAGTTACCAGATGATTTAAGAGAAGAAGTTCTTCCCAAAAATATATTAATGGTTGGTCCAACAGGTGTTGGAAAAACAGAAATATCCAGAAGACTTTCTAAACTATCAGAAGCCCCATTTATAAAAGTTGAAGCAACTAAATTTACTGAAGTTGGTTATGTTGGTAAAGATGTTGAACAAATTATACGAGACTTAATAGAAATTTCCATTGCTCTTGTTAAAGAAAAAAAAAGAAAAGAAGTAGAGGCAAAATCCCAGCTATCATCTGAGGAAAGGGTTTTGGATACGCTAGTTGGCAAAAGTGCAACACCCGCTACAAGAGAAAGTTTTAGAAAAAGACTTAGAGCAGGAGACTTGGATGACACTATTATAGAAATTGCTGTTCAGGACAATCCATCTACACCCTCTTTTGAAATTCCAGGAATGCAAGGTGGTGTCGGCATGGTTAATATTGGAGATATTTTTGGCAAAGGGTCTGCTGGGAAAAAGAAAAAGAAAAAAATGTCTGTTAAAGAATCTTATGAATACATTATTCAGGAAGAATCAGATAAATTAATAGATCAAGATCAAATTATAAAAGAAGCAAAATTTTCTGTTGAGAATAATGGTATCGTTTTTCTTGATGAAATTGACAAAGTTTCGGCTAGAAGTGAGCGCTCTGGGACAGATGTCTCTAGGGAAGGTGTTCAGCGTGATTTATTGCCACTTATTGAGGGTACTACGGTTAACACTAAGCACGGACCGATTAAAACTGACCATATTCTATTTATAGCATCTGGTGCATTCCAATTAGCAAAACCATCAGATTTATTACCAGAGCTTCAGGGAAGATTGCCTATCCGAGTGGAACTACAACCACTAACAAAACAGGATTTTGTTAGAATACTTAAAGAGCCAGATAACAGTTTAATCAAACAGTATGTCGCTTTAATGAAAACAGAGAATGTAGAGCTACAATTTACTGACGATGGAATCGAAGAGCTTGCAGAAATATCTAGTCAAATTAATTCAACCATTGAGAATATTGGTGCTCGAAGATTACATACTATTTTGGAAAAGGTGTTAGAAGAAATTAGTTTTTCAGCTCCTGACAAAAGTGGGGAAAAGATTGTAGTAGATAAATCTTTTGTACAAAAAAATCTTGGTGATATTATCAAAGACAAAGACTTATCTAAGTTTATTCTTTAAAAGCTATCACCTAGGCTATATTTTTTTTAGTGTAACTATTATCGACCCCTCGCCTCCGAGACTAATAGGACTCGTTTCGATAGAAATGATCTTTTGAGAATAGTTTTTATTTATATAATCTGGCACAGCGTATCTTAAAAGGCTTAAATCTTTAGATGCATAAGGATCATTTTCTTTATTAGAATGAATACCCTTGCCGGTAATGATCAGAGCTTTTTTAACGTTATTTTCTTTTGCAAAAATAAATAACTGATCAATTTTACGAAAAGATTCTTCAATAGTATATCCATGCAAATCGATTCGAAGATCATACGTTTTGGTATTTTCAAAGTTTTGTTCCGGTGATAACTTTATGTCTTTATCTTCTACTGACCTTGTTTCTTTGATAAAATTATTCCAAGTCTCTAAGTCTTCTTTAGATATTTTAGTGCTTAGTTTCTTTTTCACTATTTTCTGTTTCAGCAGACAGTTCTGTTAAGTACCAAGTAGGATCTGAATCTTTTAGATCTCTTTCAAAACTCCAAACATCTGTGGTGGTTTTGGTCTTCTCCGCATCACCCTCAACCACTTCGCCTTTTTCATTTTTAAGACAGTTAATTATTTGACTTATAAAACGTGCGGTAACTTTATATTTTGTGTCAACGTTACTGACTTTATCAATAGACATTTTTTCAATTCCAATAAATGTTAAGCTTGAAGTTAATTTTTTTTCATTTCTATCATCTATAATTTTCTCAAAATCCAGATATAATTTTTTTGTAAGAAGTGGTTTTAAACTTTGTTTATCACCTTTGGCAAAGGCATTAATGATCATTTCGTAAGCATATTCTGCTCCTTTTTTAAAAGAGGCTTCATCAAAAACAGGTTTATTAGATTCCGCTCTAACTTCTTTTACAAAAGAAAAATCACCTCGCGATTTGTTTGCAAAATTTGGTTTGACGGGAAAATTGTCTGCTCCTTTTCCAAGAACATTTCGTAAACGTAAAAATATGAAACCAGCAATCATAGCCAGCAAAATTATGTCTATAAAACCAAAGTTTTCGCTCATATTTGAATATTTAATATTAATGCTTATATATAAATCATCAATATGCAAATAGCACTACTAATTTTAATATTATTACCACTCACTGAGATCTATCTAATGATCAAAGTTGGTTCTGCGATTGGAGCTTTCAATACAATTTCTATAACAATTTTAACTGCTATTCTGGGAATGTATTTTGCAAAGCTTCAGGGTATTGCAACTTTACGTTCTGCCTTAGAAAACCTAAGGGTAAATAAAAAACCTATTGCAGATATACTCAGTGGCTTCTGCCTGCTTATAGCTGCGTTGTTTTTAATATTTCCTGGTTTTTTAACTGATACAATTGGGTTTTTGCTATTAATACCATTTACAAGGAATTTTATTCTAAAAAATATCTTTAATAAACCTCAGGACGTAGAGGATAATATCATAGAAATTAAACCAGAGGAAATAGACGAGCATGACAGATTTAAATAAAGATTATGAGATAGTTGCCAAATACATCAAGGATATTTCTTTTGAAATTCCTGATCCAGATTGCTTTATTGATGCAGCTCAAAACTTAGGGACCTATGCTACTAAGTTAGATCTAAGTAGCAAACCTTTTAAAAATAATCTCATTGAACTTAACTGCAAATTTATTTTAGAAGCTCCAGAATCTACGAAGAAGAAAGTTCATACCGAGGTTTGTTTGGCTATTGTCTTTAAAATAATAAACACAAAACTAACTACCGATGAGGTAAAAAAATTAATTTTAGTAAAACTGCCAACTGAAAATTTTTCTTTTATGAAAGAAATGGTTACCACTATTTTTCAAAAATCAGGTTTTAAAGAATTTTCTTTTACTAAGGAAGTGAATTTTGAAGAATTGTATAACCAGCAGTTTCCTAGTTAAGCATAGAAGACTTGGGTACGTGAACTTTTAAAAATTCTCTATGTAGATTTCTTTCTTCCTCTGTGATTGGAACAATAATTTTTTTTCTATTTGTGTTTATTGTTTTAGAACTATCCAAGTCATTAATATTAGACTGTGATGGTTGCAAATCTAATAAAGGTTCTTTTTTTTCAAGTAACTCGATGTACACTTCTGTAAGTAAATTGCAGTCTACTAGCGCAGAGTGTTTTTCTCGTTCCGAGGTATTTATTTTAAACCTTTTGCACAAAGCATCTAAACTGGCCTGAGATCCTGGAAATTTTTGTCTAGCTAGAAACAACGTATCTACTACGCGATCTTTGGACAACGGCTCTAGATCTAATTCTTGAAGTTCTTTATTTAAAAAAGCTAAATCAAAATCAGCATTATGAATAACTAGTTTGGAATCTTTTATAAAGTTTAAGAATTCTTTTGCTACGTCTTTAAAAACTGGTTTATCTCGCAAAAAATCTCTTGAAATACCGTGAGTCTGATACGCTCCGTCTGAAATGTCCATGTTGGGATTAATGAAAACATGGAATTTATTTTTTGTTGGAATTTGGTTTTCTAGCTCAATACAAGCAATTTCAATAATTTTATCTGTATTAAAAGAAAGGCCTGTGGTCTCAGTATCTAAAATAATTTCTAACATTTAAATAATAATACTATCAATAAGCTCTTTGGCTCTCAATCTCATTTTTTTAGGGTTAAAATTATTGTTGATAATAATATCGGATGAAATTTTTTTCTTTTCTGGAGTAAATTGCAATTCTTTTAGCAACTTAATTATCTTTGGGTTGTGGCCAGATCTTCGTTTTAAAAATTTTTGCAATGTCTTTTTCTTTGCGTCAATATAAATAATAACATCTTCAGGTTTATTTAGTTTATTTTCTAATAATAGTGGCACATCTAAAATAACAAATTTTTGTTTATTGTTTTTTTTTAAAAAAGAATTCATTTTTTTTCTCACTTCTGGGTGCACAATTTTAATAATTTTTTTTAAGTTGTTTTTATTAAAACAAATAGAATTATAAAGTTCTGATTTTTTTACAGGAAAGCTTTTAATAAAAAGAGGTAATTTTTTTTTTAATTTAGTAAATGTAGGTTTGTGTCGCTTATAAATTTTATTTACTTCAATATCCGCATTAAATATTAAATTTTTTTTAGGAGAAAACAATTTAGATATATATGTTTTTCCAGATCCAATCTCTCCAACTACACATATTTTAATCATATAACTTCTTTGCTAAAATATTTGTTAAATCCGCATTTATAGCAGGGGTAATTTGATTCCAAATTTTAAAAGCTAGCTGTGCCTGATATAAAAACATCTTCATTCCATTTATTGTATGACATCCATGTTTTTTTGCTTTTTGTAAAAATCTGGTTTCACTTGGATTGTAAATAACATCATAAAAAATAGTTTTTTTATCTATGCTAGAAAAATTCAAATCTATCATGTGATCATTATTTAAGCCGAGACTAGTAGCATTGATAATAATATCAACCTTGAGCTGTTGCTTGCTCAAATCTTCCCACGCTATTTTGGTTAACAGGGGACCAAACTTTACTTGTAAATTAACTATTTTTTCCACCGTTCTATTGGTAATAAAAATCTGTTCTATTCCTAATGTTTTTAGAGCGTAAACAATAGACGGAGCGACTCCTCCAGCCCCAATTAGTAATGCAGATTTGATTGATTCTTTAGAAATATTGTCCGTTAAAGATTTTTGAAAACCTCCAACGTCCGTGTTGTCACCTATTATCTTATTATTATTTTTATAAATTGTATTCACAGAAAGTGTGCTTTGAGCAACTGTGGAAAGCTCATCCAGCAAAGGAATAATTTTTTGTTTGAACGGTACCGTCACATTAATGCCTGTCACGTGATCGTTTTTAATATCCTTAATTATATTTTTTAAATCTTTTACCTCTAATAATTTTTTTTCATAGGTGGCCTTAACATTGTTTTTTTCAAACCAATGCTGGTGAACAGCGGGAGATAAAGTATGCTCTATAGGATTACCAATAACAAAAAATTTTTTCATTATGCCTGTTGGTTAAAATAGTTAGTTACAGCAACAATGGGCATCCCCATAATGCTATTCATATCTCCATCGATTTTTTCAAAGAGTTTTTTTCCTTTTCCTTCTATTTGATAAACCCCATATTTTTGCATAAGCTCTATACCCACATCCTCTAAATAAAATTCTAAATCTTCAGGTGAAATGGTTTTCATTTTTAATGTTGAGGTTTCATGATAATTCCAGATCATGCTTCCATTTTTAGACACACAAACAGCACTATGCAATAAGTGTGTTTGGCCCTGTAATTTATTCATAATAGATCTGGCCTCTTCTAAATTGTTGGGTTTGCTAATTTGATCATTATTAAAATCTAATACCTGATCTGCCCCCAAAACAAAAAAATCTGCAAATCTTAAGCTAACCCTATTCGCTTTGTGCTCCGCCAGGCTTTTGGCAATAGAGAGACTAGTTGCGCCCTCAGCTTTCATAGAATCTTTAATAATATCCTCATCTACATTAGACACCTCTACACGCACATCAAAGCCTTCTTTTTCCAACACTTTTTTTCTGATTTCACTTCTAGAAGCCAAGATAATATTTTTAATCATGAATTTTGTCTAATCTCAAAAATTTTTACAATCGCAGCAGACGTTTCTTCCACTGATTTTCTTGTAACATCAATCGTAGGTATTTTTTTTGAGGCAAACATTTTTTTAGATCTTGCAACCTCTTCCTTAATAAATTCTATATTTGCATATCCATGATCTTCCTGTTTATCATTTAAAATATTCATTCTTGTTTTTCGAATATCTACCAACCTCTCTGGGTCAATATAAAGCCCTATTAACAAAGCCCTTGATTTAAAAACAGAATCTGGAACTTCCTGATGATTAACCAATGGAATGTTTCCTGTTTTAAAGCCTTTCTCTGCAAGATAAATAGATGTTGGTGTTTTGCTGGTTCTGCTAACACCTATTAAAATTATGTCTGCATCAACAATACTTTCTATTTGTTGTCCGTCGTCATGTGCAAGAGTGTACTGAAGAGCCTCTATTTTTTTGTAATATTCTTTATTCAATTCATGTTGGCCACTTGGCATTCTGGTAGCTTTTTCATTAAGCAAACTTTCAAATTTAGGAATGAGATGATCGAGAACGCCAAAGCAAGGTATGTTTAAAGCTTTGCTTTCATTTATAATAAAATTAGAAGTTGAGGGCTCAACCAATGTATAAATAATAATAGGATTTTTTACCTTCTTACATTTGTTTATTAACTGGGCTGTCTGGGCGCCTGTTCTGATAAAAGAAAAGTGATGAAGAGAATATTTTATATTCCTAAATTGCGCCTTTATAGCTAAGAAAATGCGATCTAAGGTTTCTCCCGTAGAGTCAGAAACTAAAAAAAAATTATATTCCTTGTTCATAAGCTTGTTAATAATAATATATAACCTAGATTAATACACTCTTCTTGTGCGGCTGTTTTGTTAATCCTTTTTTAATAGTCTGTTATCGAAAAAGTATTAGATTTTGTAAGTTTTTTATTACAAGTTAGTTATGTTTATAAAATATAAATTTTCAACAATTAAGAGATTAAAATTTGTAAAACTTATGTATAAAATGTTAATTAAAACTTAACCACAAAACTAACAGTGCCTACCAATACCAATACTTACAATTAATTATTATATATATGAGTGAACTATTTAAAAAATCGTTGAATAAAAAAAACCCTATTTGGTTAATGAGACAAGCAGGTCGTTATTTACCCGAATATCAAGAAATAAGAAGAAGAAAAAAAAATTTCATTAATTTCTGTTTAGATATAAACGCCGCAACAAAAGTTACATTACAACCTATTCAAAGATATGACTTAGATGCTGCAATTATATTTTCGGATATTTTAGTAATACCTTATGCACTAGGACAACCAGTAGACTTTAAAAAAAATGAAGGACCTATTTTAGGAGATTTTGAATTAAACACATTTAAAAAAACACAAGATAAAGAATTTATTAAAAAATTAAAAAACGTTTATTTAGCAATTAAAAAAACCAGAAAGCTATTAAATAAAAGAATCTCTCTCATAGGATTTGCAGGATCCCCATGGACTATTTTGGTTTATGTTTTGAATAGGAAGTCCCCAAAAAAAAATCAAGTTTATAAAGAAGTTTTAAAGAACACAAAACAAGCAAAAGAATTATTAAAAATAATAGAAAAATTTATATACATTCATATTGAGCAGCAAATAAAAGCAGGAGCAGACACCATTCAATTATTTGATAGCTGGGCCGGCCTATTAGAAAAAAAACATCTCGATTTTTTTTGTTTTCAACCAACAAAAAGAATTGTTAAAAAAATAAAAAAAAAATACCCGCACATTCCTATTATTTGCTTTCCGAAAGGCATAGGCAAAAGAGTGGTTGATTTTTGTAATATCGCTAAGCCAGATGGTTTAAGCATAGACAGCAAGATAGATGTAAATCTAATATTAAAAAAAATTGACAAAAAAATTACTATTCAAGGAGGAATGGATCCTAAATATTTAAACTCGAAAAAAAAATTAATGGAAAAAAAAATATATTTTTATTTAAATAAATTTAAAAGCAGAAACTATATTTTTAATTTAGGGCACGGGGTGCCAAAAGAGACCAGCCCCAAGACTGTTCATAAGCTAGTTAAGGTAGTAAGGTCTTTTTCATGAACATTAATTTAGAAAAAATTAATCACCCTAAAGTAAAGTATGGAAAGACCGGCGTTTTAATTGTTAATTTAGGCACTCCAGACAGCACTTCTTGGTGGGATATTAGAAAATACTTAAAAGAATTTTTATCGGATAGAAGAGTAATTGAAACAAACCCAATATTGTGGTGGGTCATTTTAAATTTTATTATCCTTAACGTAAGGCCCCACAAAACAGCTAGGGCATATAAAAAAATTTGGATGAAAGAAACCAACGAATCTCCTCTAAGATTTTACACTAGAAGCCAATCAGAGAAGCTTATTCAAAAATTTTCTTCTAACCAAAATATTCACGTTGACTATGCCATGAGATATGGCAATCCAAGCATACGGTCCAAAATGAAATTAATGAAAGAACAAGGATGCGAAAAATTAATCATTCTACCCCTGTATCCGCAGTATGCTGCAGCAACAACAGCAACAGTATGTGATGAGGTTTATAGAAATCTAATGACAATGAGATGGCAACCAAGCCTACAAATTATTCCACACTATGAATCGGAGCCGCTGTATATTGGGGCTCTAGCCAATAGCATTGAGAATCACTTAAGGACAATTGATTGGATTCCAGATGTAATTTTATCCTCTTACCATGGAATACCGCAAAAATATTTTGACAAGGGCGATCCGTATCAATGTTATTGTCACAAAACAAACAGACTTTTAATAGAAAAGTTTGGGACCAAAATTCCTATAGAACTTTCGTTTCAATCTAGATTTGGACCAGCGTCATGGTTGCGACCTTACACAGACAAAACGCTAGAAAGATTGGCAAAAGAAGGAAAGAAAAATATTTTAATTATTTGCCCCGGCTTTTCCTCTGATTGTGTCGAAACATTAGAAGAAATAGAAATGGAAGGGCAAGAGACATTCAGAGAGCACGGAGGAGAAAAATTTTCTATGGTGCCCTGTTTAAATGATAGCAATGATCATATAAATCTTTTAGAATATCTTATTAAGAAACATATAGTTTAGTTATGGATATTTACCTTTTGTTAAAATCTTTGCACATCATTTCCATTATTGCTTGGATGGCAGGACTTTTATATTTACCAAGAATTTTTGTATATCATTGTCAAATCTCTTTTGGTTCCGAGACACATGAGAAGTTTGTCCAAATGGAATATAGATTACTAAAATTTATTATGAACCCTGCCATGATTGTTTCTTGGATCTTGGGAATTGGATTGTTGGGAATGTTGGGCCATGAGGCGGCCATGCAGTTTTGGGTTCAATTAAAAATAGGCTTGGTAATTGCAATGTCAGGCTTTCATGGATTTTTAGGCGTATGTAGAAAAAAGTTTCTCAATAACCAAAACGTTAAGACTGAAAATTTTTATCGATTAATCAATGAAATTCCTACTGTTTTAATGGTTATTATTATTTTTTTAGTTATCTTTAAACCACTGTAGACTTGCAAAAAACTTAGTATCCGTTATAAAATAATTTCAAAAGTAAAATAACCCTCCTATTACAAATGAACCTTCAAGAACTCAAAGACAAAACGCCAGCTGATTTAATTTTAGAAGCAGAAAAACTAGAGATTGAAAATCCTAGCACAATGCGAAAACAAGAAATTTTATTTGCAATTTTAAAAAAACTTGCAGAAAAAAATGAACAGATTACAGCCAGCGGGGTTTTAGAAACTTTGCAAGATGGTTTTGGTTTTCTTAGAGCAATGGAGTCCAATTACTTACCTGGACCAGATGATATTTATGTTAGTCCGAGCCAAATTAAACGATTTGGTTTGAGAAAAGGAGACACGGTAGAAGGAGAAATTAGAGCGCCCAAAGAGCAGGAGCGATATTTTGCATTACTTCAAGTTAACAAAATTAACTTTGAAGATCCTGAAAAAACGAGAAATAAAATTAATTTTGACAATCTAACTCCACTGTATCCTCAGGATAAATTAAAATTAGAAATCGAAACTACTAAAATTGAAAAAAAAGCCGATGTCACAACTAGACTTATAGATTTAATTGCACCCATAGGAAAAGGACAAAGATCACTAATTGTTTCGCCTCCTAGAACTGGAAAAACAGTGGTATTACAAAACATTGCTCACTCTATTACAACCAATCACCCAGAAGTTTACTTAATTGTTTTATTGATTGACGAAAGACCGGAGGAAGTAACTGATATGCAGCGGTCTGTAAAAGGAGAAGTCGTAAGCTCTACTTTTGATGAACCAGCAATGAGACACGTTCAAGTAGCTGAGATGGTAATTGAAAAAGCAAAAAGACTTGCAGAGCATAAAAAAGACGTGGTTATTTTATTAGATTCTATAACAAGATTAGGAAGAGCCTATAATGCTGTGGTCCCAAGTTCCGGCAAAGTGTTAACCGGAGGTGTGGATGCGAACGCATTACAAAGACCAAAAAGATTTTTTGGTGCTGCAAGAAACATAGAAGAAGGTGGATCATTAACTATTATTTCAACAGCACTAATAGAAACAGGATCGAGAATGGATGAGGTTATTTTTGAAGAATTCAAAGGTACGGGTAACTCAGAAGTAATTATGGATAGAAAAGTTGCTGACAAAAGAATTTATCCTGCAATTGATATTACTAAGTCCGGAACTAGAAAAGAAGAGCTACTTTTATCTAAAGAAGAACTTTCTAAAATGAATGTTCTAAGAAGAATTATCAACCCGATGGGTACCATGGATGCAGTTGAATTTATGATTGGAAAACTAAGAGAGACAAAAAATAATGCTGAATTTTTTGACTCTATGAATAAATCTTAAAATTCAATTTAATCTTTTAATTTTCTCGCTTCGTCTGGAAGCATAATAGGAATGCCTTCTTTTATTGGATAGGCTAAGCCCGAACGTTTAGCAACGAGTTCTTGATTATCCTTATCATAAATTAATTTTTCTTTAGACAAAGGACAAACAAGCATTGAGATTAAGTCGGTCTTTAAATCCATCAGTGAATTTTTTTGTGAGTGTCGGTTGTGCTACCCAAAATATAAAAATTAATAATTTGATTTAAAATGCTGTTTCTTTCCTGAAGAGAGCTTGTTTCTAAAAGACGTTGTTTTTCTCCAGAAGTAAAGGGGCAAATCATAGCTAGTGAATTAATTAATTGGCTTGGCTCTACCTTTTCTATTACACTCCAATCGGTTGATAGTTGAAACATTCTAAAAAATTTTTTTGTTTTATCAATTAATTCTAGTAAGGACTGATCATCTATTTCTTTTTTAACCTTTTCATCCAAATCATCTGAAAACTCTGTGTAAGATACTTTAAAAGTTCGGTACATTTTTTTAGTTTCCACTTCTTTAATAACTTTAAATCTAACAACGCCTTCTAAGTTAACCAGGTAAGTTCCTTGGGAAGTTTTGTTATGTTTACTAATCATTCCCACGCACCCAACATTAAACAAATCTGGTTTTTCTGATTGTAAATTTTGTAAATTAGGCTGGGCCATCCCGATAAATTTATTTTTATCAAGAGCATCTTCAATCATTTGCTTATATCTTGGCTCAAATATATTTAGAGGCATAACAGTATTGGGAAAAAAAATTGCATTGGATAAAGGAAATACAGGAATTTCCTCCGGAATATTTTCTAAATTAATTTTATTTTTATTCATCTAATAATTATATTGAAAATATACATTATAGATAATACTTTAAACAAAAAAATTATAAGCGGGTCTAGCTCATTGGTAGAGCGAATCGTTGCCAACGATTAGGCAGAGGGTTCGATTCCCTTGACCCGCTCCAAAAACTATGTTCGAGGGTTTTAAAAAACAAGACATGAAAGTCCCCGACCAGGGTTATGGAGAGGCTACAATCCGTTTACGAAGAGGGGGAGACGGACCACCTCTTTTATTATTACATGGAAATCCCATGTCGCACATTACTTGGAACAAAATAGTTCCAGAGCTGAAAAAACATTTTCATATAATTGCAGCTGACCTTAGAGGCTATGGAGACAGCATTGGACCGGAAGATGGCGGAAGCAATCATATTAACTACTCGTTTAGAGCGATGGCTATGGATCAAATATATGTAATGGAACAATGTGGCTTTAAATCTTTCCAGGTTGCAGGTCATGATCGTGGAGCAAGAACCACACATAGAATGTGCCTCGATCATAAAGAAAAAATCATTAAAGCAGCTATTCTAGATATTATGCCCAATAGGCACATTTGGACCGTTCAGAAAAAAGATTGGGCCAAGAGCAAGTGGCACTGGCTTTTAATGATGCAACCTTATGACCTTCCGGAGCGCATGCTTTCTTCTGTTCCAGCAGAATTCTATTTAGAAAAAAAAATGTCCAAAAGAGGTGGAGGATTAGATTTTTGTAAAGATACTTTTCAAGAGTATGTAAGGTGTTTTAACTCTAAAACGATCAGAGCTTCCTGCGAAGATTATAGAGCCTCACCTTCTTGCGATCTTGATATGGATAATAAAGATTATGATAGCCAAAGTAAAATTAATTGTCCTACTTTAGTCTTGTGGGGAGGAAAAGGTGATACAGGAATTGTTTGGGGAGACGTAATAAACGTGTGGCAAAACTACTGTAGTAAAGAAGTGGTCGGAGCTGCAGTTGACTGCGGTCATTACATTCAAGAAGAAAAGCCCGAAGATACCATTAATCATTTTCTAAATTTTTTTGATAAATAAAGATGAGCAACCTTCACAAAAAAAAGTGCATTGCTTGTAGCGGAGATACCCCTGCGCTTTCTGAGGCAGAAATTATAACTTTTAATAAACAAATTAATAATTGGAATTCCATAAAAAACCAGGATGGTGTTTTTATGTTAAGTAAATATTTTAAATTTAAAAATTTCGAAGAAAGTTCGGCTTTTATTAATAAGACCTCTACTATCGCTGAAAATGAAGGTCACCATCCCGATATCTCGTTTGGTTGGGGTTATGCAAACATCACTATTTTTACTCATGCTGTCCAAGGTTTAACAGAGAGTGATTTTATACTAGCTGCAAAAATTGACCAAATTAGTGCTTAAAATTCCTAGTGCCTGTAAACACCATAGATATTCCAGCTTTATCAGCCGCATCAATTACTTCTTGATCACGAATTGATCCGCCTGGTTGGATAATTGACTTTACTCCTAACTCGATGAGATTTTCTAGACCGTCTGCAAAAGGAAAAAAAGCATCTGAAGCTGCTCCACAATTTTCTAATTTACCCGAAAAGAACTTGTTTGCATGTTCGCATGCAATTTCACTAGAGCCAACTCTGCTAGTTTGACCTGCTCCAATCCCTAAAGTTGTATTGGCCTTGGTAATAACAATGGCATTAGACTTAACATGCTTACAAATTTGGTTAGCAAATAATAAGTTTTCAATTTCTTCATTACTTGGTTTTTTTTTAGTTACAATTTTTAAGTCAGCCTTGGTTAGTTGTTTAATATTTTCATCCTGTGCTAGAAAAATTTTTTGCAGGAAGGTTAATTGCTGAATTTTATTTTCTTCGGGATAGTTATATTTTAAAACGCGCAAATTTTTCTTTTGTGCCAAAATTGTTAAAGCTTCATTGGTGATAAGAGGCGTTAAAATTACTTCATAAAATGTCTTAATCAGTTCTTCAGCTATTTCTTTTGTAATTTCATAATTAAAAGCAACAACTCCTCCAAAAGCACTGATTGGGTCTCCGCTAAGGGCCTTTAAATAGGCATGTTTGCCATCAGGGTCTATTGCACAACCACAAGGATTATTATGCTTAATAATAGCACAAATTTGATCTTGTGGGTTAAAGTCAGTCACTAAACTATAGGCACTGTAGCTATCTAAGTAATTATTATGGCTTAATTCTTTTCCTTGAAGTTGTATTAGGTTTGAAAATCCAGGCTCGTTATTTGGTATTTCATAAACAGCACTTTCTTGATGGGGATTTTCGCCATATCGCAGTTTAGCTGTTAGTTTTCCACCCATTACTTTTTTTTCAGAGAACTTGTTTTGGTTAATTTGATTCATCCAATTGGCAATCATGGTGTCATAATATGCAGTCTCATTGAAAGTCTCATTGGCCATTTTAGTTCTAAAACTTAAATCAATCGAACCATTATTTTTTTTCATTATTGTAATAAATTCTTCATAGTATTTAGTGGAGGGTAGAACCGTGACATGTTTAAAGTTTTTGGCCGAAGATCGAAGCATCGACGGACCACCAATATCAATATTTTCAATAAGAATCTCTTTAGTAGATTTCTTATCTAAAAGTTTTTCTTCAAAGGGGTATAAATTGACGATCACTAGATTGATCTCAGGAATATTGTTATTCTGCATAGAATCCCGGTGAGATTTTTTATCAACATCTGCTAACAAACCACCGTGTATTTTAGGATGCAAAGTTTTGACCCTTCCATCCATCATTTCAGGAAAACCTGTGTAATTTGATATTTCTACACATTGATATCCAAGGTCCTTAATGGCCTTGTAAGTACCGCCTGTGCTTACAATTTCAACATCAAACTCTTTTAAAATTTGAAGCATGTCTGCAAGATTTGTTTTATCTGAAACAGAGATAAGAGCTCTTGTGATTTTTTTTAATTCCATGCGTTCACAACTTATAAATTATTAATTAGTTTTTTCTATAGACCAAAGAATTTTGTTTATTGTTTGTTTGAGAGTTCCTTCTACTAAAATACAGCTAGTTTCTTGTATTTTATTGTGTTCCGCAAAGTACAGACTGCTTTCAATTTTTATATTTTGACCCTCTGATTTAAATTTCCAACCCTGATTTTTAATACTAATTAATACGTCTCCACCGTTCGTTTTGATTAACTTGGCATTGGGAAGCACATGAAATCTAATTGAAAAATTTAGGAAAGCATAGTCATTTTCAGAAACTGTTAGTAAATCCTCTCCTTGAATAATATTATCTGCACTATTCATAGAAATAGTTCTATCAAATAAAGTAGAATATTTTTTAAGATATCCATCGTGACCACCACCTAAAGTAGCAGTAATAGAGTTCTGTACAAACTCTTTCCGACTTATTTTTAATCTTTGCAATAGAGCATCTCCATAATATTTTTTGACAAAAGAATTTTTTTGGAACAGACAAGAAGAAGTATCGTTGATAGTTAAGCAAGAATGGGCAGCGGTAGATTGAGCTAAATAAGAAAGTTCCTTAGAAAAGTTTTTAGCTGATCCTGAATTAGTTATAACTTTAGTTCCATTATACAATAGCTCAAAAGATAAACAACCCGCCTGGTAATGACGAGCGTGGGTGTCAGGAGGAGGTGAATTGGTATCCATGCAGATTTCTAACTTATTTACTTTACCAAATAAAAAATTAGTATCGTTATAGCTGTTATCAAATTTATAACCCTTTAATTTAATAAATTTTAAAAAGTTAGAACAATCATAAAATTTAGAACCATTAAAAAGAGGAATTGTATTGTTGGCATATAAAAGAGACACAAAATTTTTACCAACAATTTCAATGTTATCTTCTAAGGTTTCTGGAACCAAATTTTGAGAAATTTTAAGACTTTCTTTAATTGCAATTAAGTGGTGGAGTAGCCAAAATTGATCTTCTACACTTTTGCTTCTAACCAAACCCTTCTTATCAATCAGCTCTTTAACTAATTCATTAAGTTTTTTTAAAGAAGAATCGAGAAGGTTTTTATATCCTTCAAAGCTAGTACTAACTAAAATTAATGAAAAAATAGCCAAAACCCTGTCTAATTTGTTGCTAATGAGAGATATGTTTTTAGAAAGATGCAGTGTTTGCTTTAAAATATTATGAACCACTTTTGTTCGAAATACCAAGTCCTCACTTCTAATGGTGGAGGAAGTATTTGAAATCCAAAAAATAAGCCTGTGGGCAATGATAGTGGGATGCCAAATTTTTGAATTATAGTTAGAAAAATTATCCAACCATCCTTGGATAATATTTTTAGAATATTCAAGATCCTTATTTGCATTTACATAATTAAGCCAAGAAAATTTATGCAAGTCATAAATACTATTTTGATCAAGATTATTTAATTTCCAAATATTTTTTTTAAATTTTAAAGCTAATAAATAGTTCTTGTTGCTTTTGTCTTGTAGCTCCCCTAAAAAATGGGTGTTGTAAAGATCGTATATTCTCGAGATGGGTTCTACTTTTAATGAATAGTTATAGTATTTAGTGTTAAAATAAATAAATCTATATTTATTTCTTAGAAATTTCCAAATCGCAGTTAGCCATAACAATAAAAACCCTGCTTTCATTTGTCTCTTAACAATTTCTTAATTTTTTAATATTCTCTTTAAGACCATCATTACCCGCAAATAAGGTGGTTCCAGATACTAAAATATCTACGCCAGCTTCTTTTGCTAATTTGCCAGTATCAAAATTAATTCCACCATCAATTTCAATTTCAACTTTTAAATTTTCTTCATCTATTTTTTTCCTTAGAATTTTTACTTTAGACAAAACTTCTGGCATAAATTTTTGTCCACCAAATCCTGGGTTAACGCTCATAATTAATGCAAGATCAATTAAGTGAAGAACAGGAAATATCGAGTCCAAAGATGTTTGGGGGTTAACAGAAACCCCTGCCTTTTTACCAAGAGATTTAATAAGCTCAATAGTTTGAAGTAAGTTATCCGTGGCCTCTGGGTGAACCGTAATAATATCAGCACCCGCATCAGCGAAATTTTTTACGTATTTATGGACAGGAGCTATCATCAAATGCACATCAAAAGGTAACGAGGTATGTTTCCTTAATGCTTTAACGACAGGAGCTCCAATAGTTATATTGGGAACAAAATGTCCGTCCATTACATCTACATGAATCATGTCTGCTCCAGCATCTTCTATTTTTTTTATTTCAGTGCTTAACTGACCAAAATCAGATGATAGGATAGAAGGAGAGATTTTTATTTTTTTCATTAATACTTACTAACTTAGTATCAATTTTATTTTTTAATTTGAATTCTTTTTTATCAGTTACCCAACAGAAAGTGCTTTAATTTCAGAAGTTCTAGTGCGATCTCACTTTCTAGTGGAAATGATAGCATCCCCATTACGTGATATCCTAATATCCAAGGCATAAAATAGAATCTAAACATGAAAAAAAACCAAGCTACATAAAGGGGTATTAGAGGCTCTACAATAAAACTAGGTGTTATAATTTTGAATGGACGGATAACCGGATTGGTAAGTTTAACAAATACTTTCATAAAGAAAAATTCTGAATCTTCCTTCTGAAAGATGTTCATCGCAACTCTTCCAATTAGAGTCCACATAACTACACCTAAAACGTAGTCGACAAGTAAGATTAACGGATGAATATTGCCCATGAATTTTGGTTTTTGTTGGAGTGAGTTTTGCTATTAAGGGGCGAAAAAATTCGCCCCTTAAAGAATAGTTTATTAGTTTCCTGTAACGGTTCTTCCGCTAGGGATACGAACTTCGTCAACCATTGCTTGAGTCTTCGCATCTGGTGCTGGTGTTATTAAACTAACAACCACCATAGATACTAAACTAACTAATGATCCAACGATACCGAAGGTAAGTTGAGTTACACCCCAGAATCCAGCTCCACCATTACGCACCCAAACTAGATACGCACTTCCGGAAGCAAGACCTAGTAGCATACCTGCAACAGCTCCTTGTTTGTTCGCTCTTTTCCACCACACTCCTAGTACAAGTGGGAAGAACAATCCTGACATCGCAAAGTCAAAGGCCCAAATAACGGAACCTAAGATACCTTGGATTTTCATTGCAGCGATAGTTGCTCCAGCAAAACCAATTAATACAAGCAATACCCTTGCAACAATTAGTCTTTTTGCAGTTTCTGCTTTTGGATCAATGATCTTGTAATACAAGTCATGAGACAAAGCATTTGCAATTGCTAAAACTAAACCATCAGCAGTTGACATGGCAGCAGCCATACCACCAGCCGCAACTAGTCCTGAGATCACGTAAGGCAAACCAGCAATTTCTGGTGTAGCTAACACTACGGCTTTACCACCCATGAAAAACTCATTTAACTCAAGAGTTCCATTTCCGTTAAAGTCGCTGACATACATCAATTTCGCTTGGTTCCAGTTTTGGTACCAATCTATCTGTTGCACTTCGGCTATTGGCTTACCAATAATACCAGTTGCAAGAGTAGGATCCATCAATGAAAGTTTTGATAGTGTAGCTAGCATCGGTGCAGTTGAGTACAATAAGAAGATGAAAAATAGTGACCATGCCACTGATCTTCTTGCCGACTTAACACTTGGACTTGTGAAATATCTCATCATAACGTGAGGTAATGAAGCAGTACCTGCCATCATACAAATCACTAATGAAATAAATTTCCAAGGCGTTGTGTTCACTTCCGAGTGAGCTTTAGTTATTCCCGCTAAGCCTTTTGGTACTGTAGCTAAGTCTGCTGCAGAGTTTTTAACAAAACCAAATTGACCCTCTAGTTCAGCAATCCTAGCAACTTCATCTGCCAACATAAAATGCGGAAAGAATCCAGCTCCCATTTTGCTACTGATCCAGAATACAGGAAGTAGGTACGCTATAATTAAAACGATATATTGCGCAACTTGTGTCCATGTAACAGCTCTCATTCCACCAAGCATAGAACAAAGTAATATACTTGCTAATCCAACATACACAGCAATCTCAAAAGGAATGTCTAGTGCCACAGAGGCAATAGTTCCCGTTGCATTGATTTGTGCAGTCACATAAGTAAATGAAGCTACAGTTAAAACAAGAACAGCAGATAGCCTTGCAGCGTTTCCACCATATCGTGTTCCAACAAAGTCTGGCACTGTGTAACAACCAAATTTTCTTAAATATGGTGCTAACAGCGAAGCGACTAGAACGTAACCACCGGTCCATCCAACAAGAAGTGCCATGTATCCATAGCCCTTAAAGTAAATTCCACCTGCCATTGCAACGAATGAAGCACCAGACATCCAGTCTGCTGCAGTAGCCATTCCGTTGAATACAGTTGGGACTTGTCTTCCTGCTACGTAATACGCACCCGTGTTCATGGTACGCGATAAATATCCAATTAATGCATAGATACCGACAGTGAAAGCAACGAATGCAATACCAATTGCTTTCGCACTAACGCCCATTTGTTCCAATATTGCCATCAATATGATGAAAACAATAAAGCCTCCAGTATATAATCCATATACCTTAGGCAAGTTGTCTATAAAATTACCTTTTATCATATTAATCCCCTCTTTCTGAGTAGCCAAACTCTTCATCAATTTTCTCTTGACTATTTGCAAACCAAAAAATGATTAATACAAAAGCTAAAAGAGACCCTTGGCACGTCATGTAGTATGACAATGGATATCCAAGAGGCTTGAAGGAAGACGCCTGCATTTCTGCTCCGAAAAAAAAGATGCCGATTGAGAAAAAAAACCAAATTGCTAAAGTCTTGAATAGCAATCCTCTGGTTTTTTCCCAGTGTTGTGATTGTTTTGACATTTTTATTTTCTCCCTATAGTTAACTGAAAAAAACATACTTGTTTCGATCCTGCATGAAAAGCATTAAAAAACCTCGAAAAACATAGGTTTTTGTATTATATTAGACCCCAGAATGAGGAAATTAATTAAAATTAACCAATCTATCAAATAAACTAATTATGGCTTTAAAATATTCATTAAGAATTAAAGACATTAAATGGGATGATTTTAAGACCTACTTTAACACTTACTTTTTTGGTTTATTTAAATCTATTCTACCTAAAAAAAAAATAAAAAACTTAGATGACCTTAAGTCTTTTATTCAAAAACATTCAGCATGGGTATCTCAAGTAACATTGTATGGTTATTTAAAAACAAGAATGGGAACTAGATATGTTCTTATGTTTAACGACGAAAAATTTTTAGCTTCTATCAATCTAGCTAAGTGGAATATTTACAGTATAGCGTTACAGGATTTAACATTTTTTACGCTTTCATATTTAAAGGTTTTTCATAATTCACACGAAACAACAAAGGCAAAAGAAATTTACGAAGAAATTTTAAATAATGAGGTTACCAATGGAATGCCCGAAGACATTATCTTGAAGGGTAAAAATCTTTTTGAAGATAGATTAAAAAAAATAGATTGGAATAAATATTATGTATCATGGCCATTTAACGAAAGTGCTTTGGCTTTATACGAGTGGGCGCCTATTGCTGAAAACTTAAAAACTTTAGACAGAAAAATAGTTTTAAATTCCATGATTTTAAAATGGGAAAATGTACAAAAAGAATTCTATCAACTGGTAAAATAAAATGAGCAAAAAATTTAAAGAAATGGCTAAAAAGGCGCTTGAAGAGGCAAAAAAAAGAAAAAAGTCAAAATCTGTAGAAAAAGGTCCAAAGGAAATAAATGGTCCTGCTGGACCTGAGCCTACTAGGTATGGAGATTGGGAAAAAAAAGGAATAGTTTCTGATTTTTAGATTATTTATTTAATCTATTGTCTATTAGACTTTGTACCACCGTTGGATCCGCTAAGGTTGAGGTATCTCCAAGATTAGCATAGTCATTTTCAGCAACTTTCCTAAGTATTCTTCTCATAATTTTACCCGATCTAGTTTTAGGCAGACCTGGAGTGAAGTGAATTAGGTCAGGCGTTGCAAGAGGTCCAATTTCTTTTCGAACCCATTGTTTTAAATCTTTGATAAGTTCTTCCGATCCTTCTAGGCTCGCATTAAGAGTGACATAACAATATAAACCCTGTCCTTTTATATCATGAGGGTAACCAACAATTGCTGCTTCAGCTACTTTTGGATGAGCAACAAACGCACTCTCGATTTCAGCAGTTCCTAGGTTATGTCCTGAAACAATAACGACATCGTCAACTCGTCCGGTAATCCAATAATAGCCATCTTCATCTCTTCTACATCCATCACCAGTAAAATATTTTCCTTCGTAAGCTGAAAAATAAGTGTCAATAAATCTTTGGTGGTCTCCATAAACAGATCTCATTTGTCCAGGCCATGATTGGCCTATGCATAAATTTCCTGAGCAAGCACCTTCTAGCTCATTTCCTTTTTCATCGACAATAATTGGTTTGATGCCATAGAATGGTTTTGTTGCTGAGCCTGGTTTTAAATCGATTGCTCCAGGTTGGGGAGCAATTAGGATTCCACCTGTTTCAGTTTGCCACCAAGTATCTACAATAGGACATCGAGAATCACCAACCACTTTATGATACCAAAGCCAAGCCTCAGGATTAATAGGTTCACCAACAGATCCTAAAAGTTTTAGAGATTTTCTACTATGTTTTTTCACTAACTCATCTCCCTCTCTCATAAGAGCTCGTAGAGCTGTAGGAGCAGTATAAAAAATATTTACTTGGTGCTTGTCACATACTTGCCAAAACCTTCCAGCGTCTGGATAGTTTGGAACTCCCTCAAATACTAAAGTAGTAGCTCCATTGGCAAGAGGGCCATACACAATATAACTATGACCTGTTACCCAACCCACATCCGCAGTACACCAGTACACATCACCGTCTTTGTAATCAAAAATATATTCATGGGTCATAGATGCGTACACCATGTAACCACCCGTCGTATGCATAACGCCTTTTGGTTTTCCTGTAGAACCAGATGTGTAAAGAATAAATAGAGGATCTTCTGCATTCATTTCTTCAGGTTTGCAGGTAGTAGATTCGTCTTGAATTAAATCATGATACCAAACATCAATTTTATCATTCCAATCAATAGAACTGCCCGTATGTTTTAAGACAATATTTTTCTTAACATTGGGACATTTTTTTAGTGCTTCATCTGTATTCTTTTTAAGAGGAATAGACTTCTGTCCCCGAACACCCTCATCTGCCGTAATGACATATTCAGATTTACAATCAATAATTCTTCCAGCTAAAGATTCTGGAGAAAATCCTCCAAATACTACAGAGTGAATTGCACCAATTCTTGCACATGCCAACATAGAATATACGGCAGCTGGAACCATGGGCATGTATAGAGTAACTCGGTCTCCTTTTTTAATTCCAATTTTTTTAAAGCCATTGGCTAATTTACAAACTTCATCACTTAGTTCTTGATAGGTGATTTTTTTAGAGACGGTAGGATCATCTCCTTCAAAAATAATGGCAGTTTGATTGGCTTTGTTTTTTAGATGTCTGTCAATGCAGTTGTATGAAGCATTTAACGTTCCATCATAAAACCACCTGATTTCAGTTTTCGTCTTACTATAAATCACATCTTTGATTTTAGAATAGGGCTTAATCCAATCAATTCTCTTTCCTTCTTCTGCCCAGAAAGCATCATTATCTTCTAAAGATTTTTTATATTTTGTTTCGTAAATTTCTTTATTAGCGTGAGCAATTTTCGACCACTCATCATTAACTTTAAAAAGCTTATCTGTATTTGACACTTAGTTTTTCCCGGTTAGAATTTTTTATAGTTTACCCATCTTGCATAAGATTTTCCAGCTTTTTGGGTCAATAGACGTAACGGATAGTCTGCTTTGCTTGACGAGCGATAAGTCCTGCAGTTCCTTAGTTTTCTTAATATTTTCTAACGTAACTGGCTGATTTAATTTTTGTTTAAATTTTACTTGAACCGCGACAAATCGTTTATCTGGATCGGTTACATCTACAAATGCAGTTTTAATAACCTCTACTATTCCAACAATCTCTTTTCCAATATTTGAATGATAAAAAAAACAAAGATCTCCTCTAGACATTTGTTTCAGGTTATTTGCAGCCTGATAGTTTCGTACACCGTCCCAAGCAGTTCCTTTGGAGCCAGCTTTTTTTTGTTGATCAATAGACCATACGTTAGGTTCTGATTTCATTAACCAATATTTCATGAATGATCCACTCCTGCTCCTTTTAAAAATGGCGCTTTTTCATCTAGAGGCCATCTCGGTCTAGCAGAAAAAGTCGTATCATCTATTAGGTTTTTTTTATATCGTTCTATTCCAGCCCATGCAATCATAGCTGCATTATCTGTACAAAGATTTGCTGGAGGAAAAATATATTCAAAACCCATATCTTTGCAGACTTGTTGCAAGTTAGACCTTATGGTTTTGTTAGACGCTACCCCTCCTGCAATAACAAAATAATTTTTTTTATTTTCTTTATTAGTACTCAAAAACAATTCCATAGCTTTTTTGCACTTTACTCTTAGAATTTCATTAATAGTAAACTGGAAAGATGCTGCCAAATCATACTTGTCTTGTTTAGTTTTAATTTTTTTGGAAGCATGAAGCACAGCTGTTTTTAGACCGGCAAAAGAAAGGTTGCAGCCACTCTTGTTTAAAATGGGTTTTGGTAAAACGAACCTATTTTTATCTCCAAGTTTTGCATACTCTTCAATTTGTGGACCGCCTGGGAAATCTATCCCAAGTATTTTTGCAGTTTTGTCGAAAGCCTCACCTAACGCATCGTCTATAGTAGTTCCTAATCTTTTATATTTATTAACTCCTTGTACTTCTAAGAACTGACTGTGCCCTCCTGAGATTAATAATAACAAATAAGGAAATTTGACTTTCCCTACTAGTCTTGGTGTTAAGGCGTGACCTTCCAAATGATTAATTGCTAAAAAGGGTTTGTTTAAAAAAGTTGCAATTGTTTTTCCTGCACTCATTCCAACCATTAAGCAAACTAGTAAGCCTGGTCCTGCCGTAGCAGCAACCCCAGTAATGTTTTCAAGTACAACACCACTTTTTTGAACTGCTTTTTTAATAATAGTATCAATTTTCTCTACGTGAGATCTTGCTGCCAATTCAGGTACCACTCCTCCAAAAGGCTTGTGTTCTTCTATTTGACTCGAGACAATGTTAGATAAAATAGTAACATTGCCTTTTTTGTCTTCTTTGACAATTGAAGCCGCAGTTTCATCACAACTGCTCTCAATACCTAAAAAAATCAGTTCTTTGCTCATTTTTATGCGACCTCCCGTCGCTTAATATTTAATACTAATATAATGAAAAATAATATTTAAACAGAAAAAATGATTGCAAAACAAAAGTTAATAATTGGTAGTCGTGGTAGCAGGCTCTCTTTGGCTCAATCAGAGCATTTCAAAGATGAATTGCTTCTTGCCAACCCAGATCTTCGCCCCAATCAAATTGAGCTTAAGGTTATCAAAACATCTGGAGATAAGTTTAAGACAGAAAATTTAGCAAGCATAGGAGGCAAAGGTCTTTTTGTAAAAGAGATTGAACAGGAGCTTCTCGAGAACAATATTGATTGTGCAGTTCACTCTTTAAAGGACGTGCCCACTTTTGGCGTGCCTTCTTTAAAGTTAGCCGCATTTTTAAAAAGAAAAGATGAAAGGGATGCTTTTATTTCTCCAATTGCAAAATCTTTTGAGACACTTAAACCAGGATCTACCGTTGGGACATCATCAGTTAGAAGAGTTGCTCAATTAAAAAAATTAAGAAAAGATTTAAATATTGTGAGCATGAGAGGAAATATCGATACAAGAATTGAAAAAGTTAAAGAGGGGATCTACGATTCTATTGTATTGGCCTATGCTGGGTTAAAACGATTAGGGTTTCACAACTATGTTTCAGAAATTTTAGACAAAGATAAAATGTTACCAGCAGCTGGCCAAGGTGTGGTAGCAATCCAGTGCAGGTCTAATGATGAAGAGCTTATAAAGTTATTAAAATCTGTAAACGATAAAGAAACGGAAATTATTGTTAGCGCAGAAAGAAGTTTTCTTCATAGGGTAAATGGTGCTTGTGATACTCCTGTTGCTGTAAATGCTGTTTTAAATGATGATGGTGAAATTTTTATTCAAGCAGAGATACTATCTTTAGATGGAAAAAAAGTATTTAATGCTCATAGAACAGGAATTTCGGAAAAAGCAGCAAGTATAGGGCTGGATGTTGCTGAAGAAATTTTAGATAAAGCTGGCCAAGATTTTGTAGTATCGGAGACTAAACTTGCACATACTATTCACAAGACCTGAAATAGATTCAGTTTATTCAGCTAAAAAACTTATTCAATTAGGACACCAAGTAAGTGTGTTTCCAATTCTTAATATCGTTAAAAAAAAAATTATAGATATAAATTTTACTAATTATAACTCTGTAGTTTTTACTAGCTCCAATGCAGTATTGTGTTTAGATCAAAACATTCAATCTAATGTCAGATGTTTTTGTGTAGGAGAAGTAACAGCAGTACAGGCTAAACAAAAAGGATTTAATAACATTATTACTGCTGGAGGAAATTATTTGCAGCTCAAAGAAATGATCTTAAATATAGCAGACAAAAATGATGGAAAATTTTTATACATCAGAGGTGAAGACATTGCTCACAATCTTGAAGGAGACTTAAAAGCAAGTGGTTATAGTATCGACAGCGTCATTAACTATACTACCTCTTTCAACCCAGATTTTGATCAAAAAACTTTAACAATTTTAAAAGACCAGCGCATCGACCTGATCTTTGTTTACTCCAATCGTTCGGCTGCACATCTTTCAAAATTGATATTTAATAATGGTTTAGAATCTAAGTGTAGCTCTGTTCAACTTCGATCGTTAAGTGAAAATGTTTTTTTTCCTTTAAAAAAAATAAAATGGAAGAATGTAAAAATGTTTAGCCCTGGAAATGAGCAATTTAGCCTTGATTAGATCAATATAGGAGTATAATTCAATACCTAAAGGCATGAATATTATCAGTAATTTTACAAATTTGTTTTCAGACGTTTGGTCTAAAGGGGTTGGCGGTATAAACTTCTCTGAAGTTTTTCTTGCGGTATTAATTTTTTTATTATTCCTATTCTTAAGAGGTTTTTTTTCAAAAATTATTATTAAAAAATTAGAAAAATTTGTTTCTTTAAGCACCAATCGTTTTGACAACCAGCTAGTTACTTCTTTAGAGGGCCCAGTTAAATTCTTCCCACTAGTCATAGGCTTTTTTATTGCCACTAATTATTTACAAATTGATGGAAAAGCCTCTTATTTTATTGAAAATCTAAATCGTTCTTTGATTACGGTTTTGATTTTTTGGTCTATTCACCAAATTATTGAACCAGTTTCCTTTCTTATTAAGCACGTAGAAAATTTATTATCTAAAGATTTGTTAAGTTGGATTTTAAAAGCATTTAAAATTATTATTTTTATTTTAGGAGCAGCCGCAGTTCTAGACATTTGGGGAATTAAAATTGGACCGGTAATTGCTGGTTTGGGCCTGTTTGGAGTGGCAGTTGCACTGGGTGCACAAGATCTATTCAAAAATTTAATTTCAGGAATTTTAGTTTTAGTAGAAAAAAGATTTAAGGTTGGAGATTGGATATATGTTGAAGGTATTATTGAAGGAGTTGTAGAACGAATTGGTTTTAGATCTACTGTCATTCGTAAATTTGACAAATCATTAGCAACTATTCCCAATTTTCAATTCGCGGAAAAAGCGGTGATAAACAATACAGAAACGACTAACCGTAGAATTGATTGGATTATTGGTCTTGAATACAAAAGTACTGCCGAACAGCTTACCAAGTGTAGAGATCAGATAGAAAAACACATTCTTTCCAGTGAGGATTTTTTGGTTTCCAAAGACACTCAATTAATTGTTAAATTAAATCAGTTTTCGGCAAGTTCCATTGATATTCGAGTCCGATGTTTTACCAAAACTAACCAATACCTCGAATGGATAAATGCAAAAGATCGTTTAATCATTGCGATCAAAGCAATAGTTGAAAAAAATGGTGCTTCTTTTGCTTTTCCTTCCCAATCTGTTTATGTGGAAAAACTAGAAAAATGAAATCCTTATTTATTTTACTAGATAGTCTTTTTCAATTGTATTTATGGATTGTAATTATTAATGCAATACTAGGTTGGTTGGTCACCTTTAATATCATTAACACCTCAAACAGATTTGTTTATAGTTTAATTGAATTTTCATACAGACTAACTGAGCCGGTCCTAAGAAAAATTAGAATGGTATTGCCAATTATCGCAAGTATTGATTTTTCTCCCGTGGTTTTAGTCCTTGGTTTAATTTTTATAAGAAATTTAATTTTTGAATTATTTGCACCTTATTTATTTTAATGATTATTGATGGAAAACAGATAGCGGAAGAGCTTCGTCACAAGTTAAAAAAAGAAATCGACCAACTACCCAAAAACCTCATCAAACCAGGCCTAACAGTCATTTTAATTGGAGACCACCCAGCAAGCCAAATTTATGTAAGGAATAAAGAAAAATTTGCAAAAGAGGTTGGTATTAATTCTAAACTATTAAAATTCGAAGATACAATTACCGAGAAAGATTTAATCCAAAAAATTCACAAATTAAATGATGACTCTGCCGTACATGGTATTTTAGTTCAATTACCTTTGCCAAGTCACATCGATTCCGGGAAAATAATTAGTGAGATTAGCCCCACTAAAGACGTAGACGGTTTTCATCCCAACAATGTAGGAAATCTTTCGTCTGGCAATGATGCCTTGGTACCCTGTACTCCGTACGGATGTTATCTGCTTCTGAAAAAGGTTATACCTAACTTAAGTGGTTTACATGCAGTGATTATTGGAAGATCAAATATTAATGGAAAACCAATGGCACAACTGCTGCTTAAGGAAAACTGCACTGTGACGATTACTCATTCTAAAACCAAAAATTTAAAAGACCTTTGTCTAACTGCAGATATTTTGGTTGCTTCGGTAGGAAGCCCACAAATGGTTAAAGCAGACTGGGTGAAAAAAGACTGTGTTATTATTGATGTTGGTATTAATCGTTTAGAAGACAATGTAACTAAAAGAATTGTGGGAGATGTAGATTTTGAAAATGTTAAAGATTTAGTTAAGGCAATTACTCCTGTGCCAGGTGGAGTAGGTCCTATGACGATAAGTTGTCTATTAAATAATACTGTTAAAGCTTATAAAAAAATTAATTCCATTTAATAGTTAGAGCAATTATTTTCTTAACATTTTGCTATGCTTCTTAATAAAATTTTCAACATTCTTTTTATTAAAAGTTTTATTTTCTTCAAAAGAAACTTTTTTCATGGAGTAAGCTTTGCTCTTAGTCACTCTTGAGACAAGAGTTAGGTTACCTTTGTATAATGCTATTTTAATAGTCCCATTTACATTATTTCTTTTTCGGTCAATGATTTTTTGTAACCTTTCTCTTTCTTTTGAGAACCAGTAACCATTATAAATCAGTTCTGCATATCTTGGCATTAATTCATCTTTTTTATGCATAGTTTCTTTGTCCAAAGTAATAGATTCAATCGCTCGATGAGCAAAAGTTAAAACAGTTCCACCTGGTGTTTCATAAACACCTCTTGATTTTATCCCTATAAATCTATTTTCGACCAGATCAACACGTCCGACACCATTCTTGCCAGCTATATCATTTAGTTTTTTTAGAATATTTGAAGGAGAAAGCTTTTTATTATTTAAAGAAATAGGATCACCATTCTTATAACCAATAGTTATGAAGGAAGTTTTATTAGGAGCTTTTTGTGGAGACACTGTTCTTTGAAAAATAAATTCTGGCGCTGCTTTTTTAGGATCTTCCAATACTTTGCCTTCCGTTGAAGTATGATAAAGATTGTCATCTACAGAAAAAGGAGGCGCTCCTTTTTTATCTTGAGGAACGGGGATATTATTTTTTTTTGCATAACGAATAAGATCGGTTCTTGACGCCAAGTCCCAGTCTCTCCATGGTGCAATAACTTTAATATTAGGACCAAAATAGTAGTAACCCAACTCAAATCTAACTTGGTCATTTCCTTTACCAGTAGATCCATGTGATACAGCTTGCGCATTATATTTTTTTGCAATTTCAATTTGTCTTTTTGCAATCAGGGGCCTTGCAATAGAGGTGCCCAGCAAATAAATACCTTCATATAAAGCATTTCCTCTGATCATAGGAAACACGTAGTCTTTTACAAATATCTCTCGGAGATCTTCGATAATAATCTTTTTTACACCCAGTCTTTTTGCATTTTGTATAATTTTTTTTCTATCTATGTCTTGTCCCAAATCAGCGGTGTAGCAAATAACTTCACATTCATACTTTTCTTGTAGCCACCTAAGTATTACGGAAGTATCGAGACCTCCCGAATAGGCCAAAACAATTTTATTTATTTTTTGCATTGATTTTTTGCAGAATTATATGCGTCTGTGAACCCTAGCAAAGAATAAGTGTCTGTAGTTTTGTTTCCTCTTGCAGAGATGCCAATAACTTTTGCTTGATTCCCTTTTTTCATTTGGCGAACAATTTTAATTTCGTCATTCTTGCCTGGAAGCCATGCAAATTTTTCTGAAGATGAAAATTTAAAATTATTACTTCCAATACTTACGTTTACTGGAATATTTTTTTTATAAGGATAGCCCCCTGTAACACTAACCTCATCTTGAATGTTGTCCTTAGTTCTGAAAGTTACAAAAATTCTTGCTTCAGCTCGGTTTAAATTTTTTGGCTCCTTTGACATGGGCATTGATATTGCAAAACAAATTAAATCATCACCTTGTTTAGTAAAATGAGATTCCCAATTTTTAAATTTCCCTTTAATCTGAATTGCAGCAGAAGTCTGTCCAGCAATAAGCAGAAGTACTAGTAAATAAAGTATAGATTTTTTTATGGACATGGGTTTGAATATATTATTTGAACTTCATTAATGTCTTTTATTACTTCTTTGCTTAAGTTTAAAGAGATACTCCCAATATTAGTTTTTAATTGTTCCATAGTAGTCTGTCCAATTATTACAGAAGAAACAAATTTTTGTATTTCGCAAAACTTAATGGCCATTTGGCATGGATTTAAACCATATTTTGAAGCAACAGCATGATATTTTTTAGCAGCAGCCTCGGCATTAAGTGTTTTATATCTGGGATACCTGTGTCCAAAAAGATCCATACGACTTCCTTTTGGTAGCTTTCCATCAAAATATTTTCCGGTCAGAACTCCGCTAGCTAAAGGAGAGTAAGCTAGTAAGCCCACCTGTTCCCTTATAGATATCTCTGAGAGACCTACTTCAAAACTTCTATTTAAAAGATTGTAAGGATTTTGTATGGAGATTATTTTTGACATCTTTTTTTCAGACGCAACTTTTAAAAATTCACTAGTGCCCCAGGCAGTTTCATTGGAAAGGCCTATGTGTCTAATTTTTCCTTGTTTAATCAATTCGTCTAAAGCTGTTAAAGTCTCTTCAATTGAAATCGCTTCTCCGCTGTCGGTGTGTTCATATTCCAATCCTCCAAATACATTGATAGGTCGGTCGGGCCAATGTAGCTGGTAAATATCTACATAATCCATTTCGAGATTTTTTAATGTTCTATCCAACGCAAATTCAATTTGTTTTTTATCTAGTCTTGTTTCTATTCCCTCAGGGCGAAACCAATTCATTCCAGACCTGCCCACAATTTTATCTGCAATAATTACTTTGTCCCGTATTTTTCGACTTTTAACCCATTGCCCTAGAATTCTACTTGTTTCTCCCTGGGTGTCTGCAGAAGGGGGTACGGGGTATAACTCAGCACTATCAAAAATATTTACACCCTGGTCATAAGCATAATCCATTTGTTCAAATGCCTCTTCCAGAGTATTTTGCTCCCCCCAAGTCATAGTGCCCATGGAGATCGTGCTTATGTTTAAATTAGAGTTACCAAGTTTTTTATAATTCATTTTTTTTTATCCTAGCAAAATTTTTACAAAACTATAGCTATAGTTAATTAATTTCTTTATCTAAAGGTCTTGAAATTGACAAATTTTATAGTCATATTAGCTATTAATTAATTAGTAGAATTAATAACAAAGGAGAAAAATGAATTTAAACGATCGAATAAATGCAATCAAGTCCACAACTACTGGATCTGAAGTAGTAAACGAAGGCTTAAGAACCTACATGTTATCTGTTTACAATTTTATGGGTTCAGGAGTTCTTCTAACGGGTGTTATTGCTATGCTATTTTTTAAACTTGCAGTCGTTACAGATGGCTCTGGTAACATTGTTGGCTTAACGGGCTTGGGTAATGCGATGTATAATTCAGCTTTGATGTGGGTGGTGGCGTTAGCTCCTCTCGGAATTGTTATGTACATGAGTTTTGGAATTAAAAACATGAGTGCCTCTAGAGCACAGACTGTCTTTTGGATTTTTGCAGCTTTAATGGGTGCTTCATTATCATCTATTTTTGTTCAATACACAGGAACTAGTATTGCAAGAGTTTTTTTTATTACAGCTGGAACTTTTGGAGCAATGAGTCTCTATGGATACACAACTAAAAAAGATTTAACAGGGTTGGGATCTTTCTTAATGATGGGTCTGTTTGGAATAATTATAGCATCTATTGTTAATATCTTTTTAAAGTCTAGTGCAATGCATTTTGTAATTTCAATTTTAGGAGTTTTAATTTTTGTAGGCTTAACTGCTTATGATACTCAAAAAATCAAGAATATGTATCTTGCTAGTGATGGAAATGAAGTAATGAGCAAAAAAGCCATTATGGGTGCACTAACGTTATACTTAGACTTTATTAATCTATTTATTATGCTGCTTAGACTTTTTGGTCAAAGAAGATAGTTCAGCGTTAATCAATTAAATAAAAAAGCTCCCAGGTTAAATCTTGGGAGCTTTTTTTGATCCAGCACATTTTTTGGAGCAGTATTTAACTTCGTTCCAGCATCGCTCCCATTTTTTTCTCCAAGCAAAGGACAGCCCACAATTTACACAGTTTTTTTTTGGTAAATTAGTTTTGCGATGTGTCACTTAACTACTTTTAGTTTTTTTTTGCTAATAACTTCCAAAATACTTTTTAATTGGTTTGAATTTTTTAATATAGATCCT
>Ga0213863_10000016_pt1 | contig 139463 bp, 120 predicted proteins | sample PICome_8_FD_160128 | JGI IMG/M metagenome (GOLD analysis project Ga0213863, IMG submission 160128) | Coastal seawater microbial communities near Pivers Island, North Carolina, United States - PICO497 | ecosystem: Environmental > Aquatic > Marine > Coastal | place: USA: North Carolina...
TGATCTTGGTTCTGCTGATCTTGGTTCTGCTGATCTTGGTTCTGCTGATCTTGGTTCTGCTGATCTTGGTTCTGCTGATCTTGGTTCTGCTGATCTTGGTTCTGCTGATCTTGGTTCTGCTGATCTTGGTTCTGCTGATCTTTCAGCCGCTGAACTAATTCTTTATTAAACGCCGCATCATCGAAGTCGGAATTAGCGGAAAGTGCTTCGTCATAGGCCTCAATAGCACCGGACAAATCTCCCTTTTTAGCTAGGGCATTACCACGATTGTAATGACTGATTGAATCATTACCGTTTTTAAAATTATTTGTTGCTTCCTCATAGTCACCCGATTTGTATGCAGCACTTCCTCGCCATTGAGTATTATCAAAAAGATTTTTTGCTGCTTCTAGGTTTCCTTCATTCATTGCCCTAGCAGCCTGTTGATCTGGCGTCTCCCATAGGTCTACCCATTCATAAGCCGTGACTGACTCGGTACTAAGGAGTATGGGTATGATTAGAATAGAGGCGACTATTCCTCTTCGAAAAGCAAAAAAAGTAAAAGGTAAAATGAGAATAATTAACCAATAACCTTGGTCATCCCATAAATCAAAAGATCGATCTATCTCTCGATTATTATCCAAAAATGAAGCGTTGAATACGCCAATTAGTGATTCGATATCTTTATCGTCTGCCCTAATCGTTTGATATACGCCGCCATGACGTGACGCAAGACCTTGAAGTTTTGATGGATCTAACTTTGCAATCACAACGTTATCATTACGCTTTGCAAATCCGCCATTACGAGTTGGAATGGGAGCGCCATCTTGCGTTCCAACGCCAAGTACTGATAAACGAAAGTCACCAGCCTCTGAAAGTATTTCTGCTATGCTTTTAATCGCTGAGCTATCGACTCCATCGGTTATCAAAAGAAAATCGGCCTTGTCATAGCCACCACTTAGCGCAACTTCCACTGCAGTATCCAACGATGCTTCGACATTACTTCCATATTCAGGCAATAAGTCGGGTGATAACACAGGAACCATACTGACTATGGTATTACTATCCTCTGTTAATGGAGAGACTGTATATGAATCTCCACCATAAACAATTAAACCTACGACTCCTTCATTTCGCTTTGTAAGAATGTCAATAAGTTTGAAGCGTGCACGCACAAGTCGGCTTGGAGGAATATCTTCAGCTAACATTGATGGAGACAGATCTAAAATGACTACAAGCGCTGAGTCCTCTTTATAAACGGGTTGTGGAAGTTGCTTCCATGCTGGTCCCGCCAAACCAATGCAACTTAAAAGCGAGGCGATTGCAATCATGGTAATTATTATGTGACCACGTGACTTTTCTGTTGCTTTCCCTTGAATTAAATAAGGTAGTAGATCTGGATTGATGATATCTGCCCAATTGCCAGACTTGAGGCTTCTCCAGTGATATAAGCCAAGGACAATTAATACGGGAATCAACGCCAAAAACCACCATGGGCGGAGGAAGTGAAAACTTTCAATAATGGTTGTCATTGATTCACTCATATAACTAACCCATTACCCCTTTACTCCTATTCGCTAGGAAAATTATAAAGCTAAGTATAAAAGCGATTCCGAGGGGCCATTGATACAGCGTGGCGATAGGTCTTATGGTTTCAGCATTTTGTTCGATGGGCTCCATTTCATTGAGTTGGTTATATATATCGGCTAATTCTTGCGGGTTTCTAGCTCTAAAATAAGAGCCTCCCGTAGTTTGAGCGATATTTTTTAAGGTCTGTTCATCTAGATCTGAGCTAGGGTTAATAACTGACCTACCAAATAGCCCACGTTGCTCCTGACGTTCTGCACCAATCCCTATGGTATATATTTTTACATTAGCACGACGTGCAAGGTCAGCAGCCTCAGATGGTTGAAGAGCTCCGGCATTATTGGAGCCATCAGTGAGAAGAATGAGCACTCTGTGGTCTGCGGGACGCTCCTGAAGGCGTTTAACGGATATGCCAATAGCATCTCCAATAGCAGTACCATTACCTGCAAAACCAATCTGAGCCTCCATTAGCAGCTCTTGCATAGTCTCTCGATCAAAGGTTAGAGGCGTTTGGAGATAGGCTTTTTCACCGAATAAAACGAGTCCTAATCGATCACCTTTTCTCTGAACCACAAAGTCTCCTACGACAGCTTTGACAGCCAACAAACGATTAACAGTTCTGCCTTGAATCAACATATCTTCTCGCTCCATGCTACCGGAGATATCAACAGCTAGAAGGATATCTCTACCGTTGCTGGGTAAAGCAATTGGATCGCCCATATAGGTCGGTCGCGCTAATGCCATCAGAGTCAGAATCCAGCATAGAGACAAGAGCAAAAGCATAATTTTGCTTTTCAATGATGATGTCGATGTCACTGAATCAGTGTCCGCAAAAGCGACAAGGGCGGGAGACCGCAAAGCCTGAATATTAGAAACGATAGGGCGGCGAAATTTTCGATAAATAAGTGGGGTTGGTAAAAGTATTAATACCCATGGCCAAATAAAACTCAACACAACCCCAACCTCACTAATTTCTGTTTTGGATAATGATTGTTTAACCAAGTTTTAGAATCATCTACAAGATTTTTTAAGAGTAGTTCATCATCTCTCTGATCATTGTGGTTACTGTATAGGAGTATTTCTAAATCGCTTGATATTTTTGTAAAACAAGGTTTGCTGCAGCTGTTCTTTAAAAACAAAATGAAGTCTTTATTGTTTTGACTATTAAAATTATCTCCTTTGTATGCACTGCCAACCGCTTGTTTTAAAAGCTCCATGATTAGAGCTAATTTTTCTTTATTACTCTTTTGGCTATTTAAGACAATAAGACCCAATTTTTTTAAAGCTTGACGTCGATATAGATTTGAACGGTATCTTTGTACTAGAGTTTTAGTTAACCAGATAGACGCAAATGTCCCTGCAAATATTAATATCCACCATCCCGGCGCCAAAGGCCACCAAGATATTGGAGGTGGTAAATGAATGTCTCTAAGTTGCGCGAGAGGATCGATCTGCATATTTAGCTACTGCGCTTTTTGCCGTAAGCTCGGCGTAATACGTTCATGACATTGTTTGTTGTTTCAAAGGAAATTAATCCCGCGGAGAGTTTCTCACTCATTTGTTTGAGCAAAAGTTTGCGCGAATTAAAAGAACTCTCAAAACGCGAACGTATGTCGTGTTTACTGGTATCTAGAAGTACCTGGTTCTCGCCATCGGATACGGCGTAGGTGGACGGCGGAGGAAGTTGTTTTTCAATAGGATCGTAAATATGACAAAAATTTAAATTACCATGCCTAGACAATTCGAATAAATGCCGCTCACAGTCCTTATTTAGATCAACAAAATCACTGACAATAAAAATAGTACTTCCAGGGAGAACAAAACGCCGCGATTCCTCAAATATTTTTGCAAGACTATAGTTTTCTGGCGATTTATTATTGCTGCTCTGTACGGTCAAAAGATCGGCGCTGTAATCCTGAAGTCCATGAATGAATTGAAGTACCGAGTGATGACTTCTCCGAGGTTTAACTTCCATCTGTTTTTCTTGACCAAAAATGATTCCACCTGCTCGATCATTGGCATTCAAGCCCGCCCATGCGAGCGCTGCAGAGACCTCACAAGCGATGATTGACTTAAGCTGCTGACTGCCAAAGAACATCGAACCTCGGAGATCAGTTATAACTAAAATGGGTCGTTCACGTTCCTCGGTAAAGACCTTAGTATGAGGAACTTGAGTCCTTGCTGTTACTCGCCAATCAATGGATCTAATATCATCTCCCGGTTGATATATGCGGACCTGATCAAAATCCATTCCTCTCCCTCTGAAACGTGATCGATGGCCTCCAGACAATATTTGTCGAGCCTGAATCTGTGGAAAACTAGTAAGATCACGCGCACCATAACGAAGTCTGATCATCTCTTGCAGACTTGCAATCGCAGGATGTGCCTCGACTGAATCAGATGATGTCATTCTTAACGAACCTTTAGGCAGAGGGCACAGTGCTAAGAAGCGAATCAATTACTTGATTCGCAGAAATTCCGCCGGCTTCCGCTTCGAAGCTCAAAATTAGTCGATGACGCAGCACATCATGGGTGATGGATCTGATATCATCTGGAGTCACAAAGTCTCGTCCCTCCATCCATGCAAGCGCCCGACTACAACTATCTAGTGCAATTGTTGCTCTTGGGCTAGCCCCATAGTCCAGCCAAGAAGCCAGATCACCTCCATAGGATTCAGAATTTCTCGTGGCTAAGACAATTTGCACTAAGTACTCCTCAACCGCAGGAGACATATGAATCTTGCTGATTTGCTCCCGAGCTTTGAAAATCGTATCTTGGGTTATCGCAGTGATTGACTCAGACTCTTCATTACGCGCCTCCATACGGGATAAGCTGAGTATTTCGCGTTCAGTTTCAGGCGCAGGATAATCGACAAGTACCTGCATCAGGAAACGGTCCATCTGAGCCTCAGGAAGGGGATAGGTACCCTCTTGTTCAATCGGATTTTGTGTGGCCATAACTAAAAAAAGATCTGGGAGTGGGTATGTGTTTTTCCCCACCGAGATCTGTCGCTCTGCCATAGCTTCTAGGAGAGCAGATTGAACTTTAGCAGGGGCACGATTTATCTCATCGGCTAAGACTAGGTTATGAAATAAAGGCCCAGATTGAAATTCAAAAGTTCCTTTTTCAGGCCTGAAAATATCACTGCCGGTTATATCTGCAGGCAAAAGATCAGGCGTAAATTGGACTCGATGAAAGCTTGCCTCTATGCCATGGGAGAGAGTTTTAATAGCCTTAGTTTTAGCAAGCCCCGGGGCGCCCTCAACCAATAAATGCCCATCCGCAAGTACAGCTATTAATAATCTTTCTATAAGCTGTTCTTGGCCTACTATCTTATGTGATAACCATTGCTTCAGTTCGGTAATATTCTCTTGCAAGGAAACTGTCTCCAAAAAATTTGAGATTAAATTAATGAGGATTTTAATGTCTAAGTTGCCAACTGACAATTCATCTTAGCTTGGTTTTTCAATTTTTACTTGAATAGATTTTTCAGAGCAACCTGAACCGAAGTTTTAATAAAAAGATATGATCCGTTAAAACAAGTTTTCCAATTAGTCGGCATTGAGTTATTTGTCAGAGCACCTAATTTTGTGATGGGGACGATCAGATCACCACTAGTTTACATTACGAGTTTAAAATTAAGTTTCCAAGTTTTTGCTGGCAAACGCTAGTGGTGTACCCTGACCATAAATCGTTTCTTCCTTCACGCCAGCCACGTGACCAATTGTCGGACATCAGCGTATTTTCTTGATACGGGCAATTAGACAGAGAGCGACCTGCAATAGCAGTCCGGTAACCCTTTATATATGTCCTATGAGATTGATCTCTCTTTTGCTTCCTCATTGTTGGCTCCTGTTTATGAAATTTCTGAACAAAATTAATTGAAGAGCGATATCATTAGCGCGTTTAAATAACTTCGATACTTTATTGACCACTTTATTTAGTTTTGGTTCTAGATGTTTTTATAGAAAGTTCGAATAAAAATGCCGCTAAGTACTCAAAAGGAGTCCGTATTGAATCAACCGGCTAAAGATAGAAATTGGATAGCAACATGCCCAAAGGGATTGGAGTTACTTCTTGCCGAGGAGTTGACTAGTCTTGGAGCTTTGGATGTAAAAGAAACTATCGCAGCCGTTTATTTTAATGGGTCAATGGAAATTGCATACCGATGTTGTCTATGGTCTCGATTGGCAAATCGTATTCTTAAGTTACTTCATCACTTTGTTCTAAATAATACAGAAGATCTTTATGAGCAGACCAGTGAAATTAATTGGGAGTCTCATCTCTCTTCTGGGCAAACAATTGCTATCGATTTTATTGGGACATCGCGTCTTATAGACAACACGATGTATGGTTCTCAAAAAGTTAAAGATGCAATTGTTGATCGTATCAGACGAGTTGAGAGCGAAAGGCCCAGTGTTGATTCCAAGAATCCAGATATACGCATCCAAGCGCGTCAGCATAAAGGGCGAGTAACTATAGCTCTAGACATGGCTGGTGAAAGCTTACACAGGAGAGGGTATAGAACAGGGCAGGGTAGCGCTCCGCTTAAAGAAAATCTAGCAGCTGCGTTGTTACTGAGAGCTAACTGGCCTGATGTCGCTTCTCGAGGTGGAGCCCTTTTGGATCCCATGTGTGGAAGTGGGACCTTAATTATCGAGGGTGGCATGATCGCGGCAGACATTGCGCCGGGGATGTTACGCGAGCGGTATGGTTTTACTCACTGGTTGCAGCATGATGCAGAACTATGGCAACGACTAATTATTGAAGCTCAACAGCGAAAAATGGATGGTCTCGCTAAATTAGATATAGACATCCGAGGCTATGATACAAACCCAAGAGTCCTCGAATATACCACTAGAAATATTGAAAATGTGGGATTAGATGAGCATGTAAGGCTAGCACACAAACCAATGGATCAGTTTGGAAGGTCAACTGCTGAGGTTGGATTATTGATCACTAATCCACCGTATGGTGAGAGGCTAGGAGATTTTCAGGAGCTAACACCTCTTTATAAAAAGCTTGGGGTTGTGTTACAGAAAAATTTTTCAGGTTGGAAGGCAGCAGTGTTTACTGGAAATATCGATCTAGCCAGGGAAATGGATCTTTCTCCTTCGAAGCAATACCGCTTTTATAATGGGACCATTCCCTGCAAGTTACTAGTTTTTGATGATATGACCTCCAAATCTGAGCAAATTGCAGTGCGATTGAGTAAGCCTGCACCACCAAGCGAGCTAAGTGATGGGTCCAAAATGATACTGAATCGATTGACAAAAAATTATCGTCGATTAGAGCGCTGGCGCAAGAGCGCATGTATCAGTTGTTACAGGCTTTATGATGCAGATATTCCTGAGTATGCTGCTGCAATTGATGTCTATGGCCAGTCTTTTTATGTCCAAGAATATGCTCCGCCAAGCAGTGTTACTGAAAAAGTAGCGAGAGTTCGATTTAATGAAATCAAAGAAGCCGTCAAACAATTTTCTTCAGGATATCGAGGAAAAGTTTATTACAGCGAGCGACGACGTCAACAGGGTGATAGCCAATACGAGCGAGCTTCAAATTCTAAATCTGAGGTTTTAGAAGTGATTGAGGGTAAGGCCCGATTCGAGATTAATTTATCAGATTATTTGGACACTGGTTTATTTTTAGATCATCGACCAGTTAGATCAATGGTTGCTGAGTTGTCAAAAGGGAAGCGATTGCTAAATTTGTTTTGCTATACCGCCACAGTGTCAGTTCATGCCGCGCTAAACGGAGCGGCTAGTTCCTTAAGTATTGACATGTCTAACACCTATATTGATTGGGCTCGACGAAATTTTAATTTAAATAATATCGATGAAAGGAATCATCAACTGTTGAGAGCTGACTGCCTTAAATGGCTGCAAACGATAACAGATGACTATGATGTCATTTTTTTGGATCCTCCAACGTTCTCAAATTCTAAAAAAATGGAGTCCACACTCGATATTCAGAGAGATCATGGAGATTTAATTCGCGTGTGCATGGCAAAGCTAGCTCCTCAGGGAAAACTCATTTTTTCTAACAATTTTAGGCGCTTTAAGATGGATGACCTTACTCAACGTCAGTTCACATGCTTAAACATTACCTCTCAAACGCTGGATATGGATTTTGAACGTAATCCGCGAATTCATAATGTTTGGTTGATTACTCGTAGAGACAGCTTTGGTTAGACTTTGCAACTTTTTAAAGTAGATTTGGAGAAATATAAATTTTGAGAGATCTAGTAATATTTACAGGTGATCAGTGCCATCTTTGCGATCAGGCCAAAGAATTGTTATTGCCAATTATCGCTGAGAATGATTGCCATCTCATAGAGACTAATATTTCTTCAAGTCAGAAGCTTAAAAAACTTTACGGGCATCGTATCCCTGTAGTTGTTTTCCCTAGCGGTTTTGAGAAGGGTTGGCCATTTACTGCAAATCAAATAAAGCTACTGATAGTCAAGGAAATCTAACAAGAATTTGGCATGCCGTCGTGAGTTGGGTTGATAATCAGCTTAGAAACTTTGCGGTGTACCTGTCTAGAGCGTTCGCAAATGTCATGCGATCTTTATGATTGAGAGGCGGTGGTCCTCCGCCGACCTGGACCCCACTTGACCTCATTGTTTCCATAAAGTCACGCATATTAAGTCGAGACTTGATATTGGCTTTAGTATACATCTCACCTCTTGGATTTAATGCAGCGGCACCTTTTTCGATAACTTCGGATGCTAGTGGTATATCTGCAGTAATGACCAAGTCGTCACTTTGAACCAATTTAACAATGTGGTCATCGGCCACATCAAAACCAGAGCTCACTTGAATACTTTTAACGCTGGGTATCCTCGGCGTAGAAAGAGGTTGGTTGGCAACAAGTACCAATGCGATACCTGTTCGCTGAGAAACTCGATACAGAATTTCTTTTATTGACGTTGGGCAGGCGTCGGCATCCACATAAATTGAAATCATCAAACTTAGCTCTGCTGGTTTCCCTGAATGAACTCACCTCCATTATAAACCAAAAGCTCTTTGATATTTATCTCTAGAGGGCATCATTGGGAGCTTGTAACTTGAAAGTTAGAGGGTAGAATACACAATCTAAATAATCACGTGACCCTTCGTGCAGGTCACCACTGAAAAAAAGGAAAAATGTATGCCTGAAATTACCCTTCCAGATTCCTCCAAGCGTAAGTTCGATTCGCCTGTTTCACTGATAGATATTGCAAAAGACATTGGTCCAGGTTTGGCGAAGGCCACAATTGCTGGTGTCGTAAATGGAAAGGAGGTTGATTCAGATTTCGTTATTTCAGACGATTCTGATGTGTCGATACTTACAGACCGCAGTGATCAAGGATTGTTTATTATACGGCACTCTACGGCACACCTGATGGCAATGGCGATAAAACAATTATACCCCTCAGCGCAAGTGACTATTGGTCCTGTCATTGAAGATGGTTTTTACTATGACATCGCATTTGAACGTACTTTTACTCCAGAGGATTTAGAGGCGATCGAAGCCAGAATGTCTTCTCTAGCGAAGGAGGATCATGGTATTTTCCGTGAGGAGTGGGATCGGGATGAAGCGACGATTTTTTTCAAAAGTATTGGAGAGAATTACAAAGCTGAAATTATCGATAGCATTCCGGCTAAAGAGACAATTAGCCTATACAGGCAGGGCGAATTTGTTGATCTCTGCAGAGGTCCTCATGTTCCCTCTACCGGAAAGCTCGGTGTTTTTAAGCTTACTAAAGTGGCTGGAGCCTATTGGAGGGGTGACCAAAATAATGCAATGCTTCAGCGAATATATGGCACAGCCTGGGCAAGTAAAAAAGAGTTAAAGGCTTATATTAATCGGTTAGCGGAAGCTGAGAAGCGCGATCATCGAAAATTAGGGCGTAAATTTGACTTATTCCATTTTAGCGACGACGCTCCAGGTTCTGTATTCTGGCATCCTAAGGGATGGGCAGTGTTTCTTCAGCTTTTGGATTATATGCGAAAGCGACAGAAGGATAATGGCTACGTAGAAGTAAACACGCCAGATGTTATGGATCGAAGTCTGTGGGAAACATCGGGGCATTGGTTTAACTACAGAGAGAACATGTTTTTGACTCAAACAGAAGATGAACGTGTTTTTGCTTTAAAGCCAATGAATTGCCCTGGATCAGTATCAATGTTCGCTCAAGGATTGAAAAGCTATCGTGACTTGCCTCTTAGAATGGCAGAATTTGGAAAAGTTCATCGGTATGAGCCATCGGGTGCACTTCATGGTTTGATGCGTGTTCGCCACTTTACGCAGGACGATGCCCATATTTACTGTACTGAAGAGCAAATGAAGCAAGAGTGCATTGATGTTGTCTCGCTCGTGTTAGATATATACAAAGATTTTGGATTTGACGATGTAGTTATAAAACTTTCAACCAGACCCGAGAAACGAATAGGTAGTGATGAGGTGTGGGACAAGTTGGAAGGTGCTTTGAGTAACGCATTAGAAGTTATGGGACTTGACTATGTGCTATACCCAGGTGAGGGTGCGTTTTATGGGCCGAAACTAGAGTTTGTGTTGAGAGACGCAATTGGTCGAGATTGGCAATGTGGGACCCTTCAGGTTGATATGAATTTGCCTGAGCGCTTCGATATCGCATATGTGGATGAAACAGGTAATCGCGATAAGCGACCAGTTATGTTGCATCGGGCGCTTTTTGGTTCTCTGGAGCGATTTATAGGAATTTTGATTGAAAATTATGAGGGAGCATTCCCTTTTTGGCTAGCACCAGAACAGGCGGTTGTGATAAATATTACCGATTCTCAGGCCGATTATGCCGAAGAAGTGACTAAATCATTACAAAATAACGGATTTAGGGCGATTTGTGACTTGAGAAACGAGAAGATCGGCTTTAAAATCCGCGCTCACTCTATTCAAAGGATTCCTTTTATACTTGTTGTGGGTGATAAAGAAAGAGAGTCACGAACAGTAGCTGTAAGAACGCGAAATGGAGATGACCTCGGTAGCCTGACCTTAGGCGAGGTAATGACTATTTTCGGTAAAGAAGCTGAGAGTCGTGGACGTGTTTTTGTGGAAACGGAGTAAAGCGTATTAAAAAAGACAGTAAGCGGGCTCGTCTAAACGACGATATAACCTCATCAGAAGTTCGTTTGATTGCGTCAGATGGAAGTCAAGTTGGTGTAGTGAGCTTAGAGTTGGCTCTCGAGGCAGCACGGAAAGAGACACTAGATTTGGTGGAAATCTCTCCAGATGCCGAGCCCCCGGTGTGTAAGGTGATGGATTATGGTAAGCATGTCTTCGATATTAAGAAGAAAGTAGCCCTCCAGAAAAAGAAGCAAAAACAAACACAAGTAAAGGAAATGAAATTTCGACCCGGGACTGACCAGGGTGACTACGATATTAAGTTGCGTAATCTGGTTCGGTTTTTGGAAAATGGTGATAAAGCTAAAGTTACGCTGCGATTTCGTGGTCGTGAAATGGCTCACCAAGAGCTTGGCATGGAAATGATGAAACGTGTCGAAACGGATCTCGCTGAGCTCTCACAGGTGGAACAGTACCCAAAAATGGAAGGTCGACAAATGACCATGGTTCTGGCTCCACGAAGCAAGAAGAAGTAAGAAACGCGACCCGCGTTCAGCCACATTTTTTGGCAGGCTGTCCGGGCGTATCTTCTTGTAACTTAACCTCATGACAATTGGAGAAATGAAATGCCAAAAAGTAAGACACATAGTGGAGCTGCCAAACGCTTCAAAAAGACGGCTTCTGGTTACAAGCATAAGCACCAGCACAAAAGCCATATCCTCACCAAAATGACTACTAAGCGCAAGCGTCAACTTCGTGGTACCAGCATCATAAGTGCTGCTGATAAGCCACGGGTAGATCGTATGTTGCGCAATGTATAAGTCACTCAACAGATAGGGGAGGATAATTAAATGGCTAGAGTAAAGCGAGGTGTTGAAGCGAACCGTCGACACAAAAAGGTTCTAAAGCAGGCTAAGGGTTACTATGGTGCTCGCAGTAGAGTATTCAGAGTTGCTACGCAAGCGGTTACAAAAGCGGGACAGTACGCCTACCGTGATCGCAGAGTCAAGAAGCGTACGTTCCGAAGACTATGGATTGCTAGAATTAATGCTCAATCCCGAGTTGAAGGCTTGTCATACAGCAGATTGATAAATGGGTTAGGTAAGGCGGGGATTGAACTGGATCGAAGAGTTCTTGCTGATTTAGCTGTGCACGACAAGGCGGCATTTGGCGCTATTGTCGGTCAAGCAAAAGCTGCCCTAGCGTAAACAGAGTTATCAACGATATTTAAATAATCTGCCTAGTTGCAGGATGTTATTTAGAGAATAAAATAGGGAATGGGCTCAAGCTCTTTCCCTATTTTTTTACCAGGAATACGTTATCCGGATAAAGAATGTTAAAGTGATTATCGATGACTGAAATAACAGAGATAGCCGAGAAAGCTCGGACTTCAATTTTCTCTGCCGCTGATCTTTCAGCGCTAGAGAATCTGCGGGTTGAGTATCTTGGTAAGAAGGGAAAACTAACTGCACTCCTAAAAGGGTTGGGCGCTCTCTCGGTTGAAGAAAGGCCGGCCGCTGGCGCGAAAATAAATGAAATCAAAGCCGATTTACAAGCTCTTATTAATTCTAAAAAAACAGTCCTAGAAAATGAAACGGTTAATGCAAAATTAGTCGGAGAGTCGATCGATGTAACTTTACCAGGAAGAGGTGAGGGAGTAGGCGGACTTCATCCAGTAACTCGTACCATGGAGAGGATTGAGGCATTCTTCAAGAGAGTGGGTTATGGCGTTGAAACTGGTCCCGAGATTGAAGATGACTACCACAACTTCGAAGCGCTCAATATTCCGTCTCATCATCCTGCTAGGGCTATGCATGATACTTTTTATATTGATCCCAAGACTGTTCTAAGAACCCATACGTCTCCTGTTCAGGTAAGAACTATGGAGAAACAAGGACCTCCGATTCGGATAGTCTGCCCGGGTAGAGTCTATCGGTGCGATTCAGATCTCACCCACACACCTATGTTTCATCAAGTTGAAGGTTTAGTAGTTGATAGGGATATTAGTTTTGCTGATTTAAAAGGAGTGATCGACCAATTTTTAAAGGCTTTTTTCGAAGCTGATTTGCCAGTCCGATTCAGGCCCTCTTACTTTCCTTTCACCGAGCCCTCCGCCGAGGTTGATATTCAATGCACTAATTGCTCCGGTAAAGGTTGTCGAGTATGCAGCCATACTGGATGGTTGGAGGTTATGGGCTGTGGAATGGTGCATCCTAATGTGCTTGAGCACTGCAGTATCGATTCTGATAATTTTACTGGGTTTGCTTTCGGTATGGGGGTGGAGCGATTGGCAATGCTGCGTTATGGCGTCAATGATTTAAGACTCTTCTTTGAAAACGATTTACGTTTTCTTAAGCAATTTTAATCTGGGGTGATTTATGAAATTCAGTGAATCTTGGTTACGCCAGTCTGTTAATCCCGAAGTTTCCACCAAAGATTTGGTGACTCAACTGACTATGGCAGGACTTGAGATCGATGCAGTTGAGAGAGCTGCTCCTGATATATCTGGAGTTATTGTCGGAGAGATAGTCAAAGTAGAGCCGCATCCCAATGCAGATAAATTGAGCGTCTGTCAGGTGTCATCCGGTAATGACGAGATGCAGGTAGTATGCGGTGCACCTAATGCTCGATTAGGTCTTAAAGTTCCTTTTGCTAGAGTAGGCGCAGTTTTACCCAGTGACTTCAAAATTAAAAAAGCGACGCTGAGGGGCATAGAGTCCTTTGGAATGCTTTGTGCTCAAGATGAACTTGACCTAGGAGAAGATGGGAGCGGTCTTTGGGAATTGCCTGAAGATGCAGAGGTAGGATGCGATTTATTAGAGTTTCTTGAGTTGGACGATAATATCATTGAGGTAGATTTGACGCCGAATCGAGGGGATTGTCTCAGTATTCTGGGTTTAGCTCGAGAGGTAGGCGTCCTTAATCGCGTCGATGTAGAAAATCAAGATTGCTTTCCAGTCAAGCCAACTATTGAAGATGTTGTTGATATTCAGTTAGATTATCCTGAGGGTTGTGCTCGTTATGCTGGGAGGGTCATACGTAACCTTGATTTGGCTGTATCTACTCCGGGGTGGATGCAGGAATGTTTACGTCGTAGCGGTCTGCGTAGTCTTGGCCCAGCAGTAGACGTGACTAATTATGTTCTTCTTGAAATGGGGCAACCGATGCATGCTTTTGATTTATCAAGCATCAGTGGCGGCGTCACCGTTCGTATGGGCAAAGAGGAACCACTCTCTCTTTTGGATGGCAGTGAGGTGACTGTTGACAAGAATACGTTGGTCATCTCAGATAATGAAAAGGTTTTGGCACTTGCAGGAATCATGGGAGGTTCCGAATCCTCAGTGTCTAGCAGTACTACTGATATATTTTTTGAGAGTGCTTGGTTCAACCCTCTGACGCTTGCTGGCAAAGCCAGATATTTTGGAAAGCATACTGATTCTTCGCATCGCTTTGAAAGAGGTGTAGATTCTGACATACAGGTATCAGCTATTGAGCGTGCAACAGCTCTAATTCTTGAAATATGCGGAGGTTCAGCCGGCCCAGTGGTTCTTGCAGAGAGTTCATCTCACCTACCAAAGCCTGCTGAGATAAAGCTTCGGGATTGTCGTCTTCAGCAACAACTTGGTGTGAGTATCCCGCCAGATGAAGTGGATGATATGCTCGTGAGACTGGGTCTAGTGTTAATCAAACGTTCATCAGAAGTAGGTGTTTGGATTCCTCCTAGTTGGCGATTTGATTTGGTGATTGAGCAAGATTTGGTTGAAGAGGTCGCTCGCATCTACGGATACAATAATTTGCCAACTTCTACTCCAACCGCGGCATTGGATTTGGAGCCTTGTTCCGAGTCAATGGCAGATATATCTGTATTTAGAGCTCAGCTTGTCAGTAGAGGATATCAGGAGGTTATAACGTACAGCTTTGTGGATCCTGAACTACAGTCAATGGTTGAGCCTCATGAAGCACCTGTGGCTCTGGTAAATCCTATTTCCTCTGATATGTCGGTCATGCGAACTAGTCTGTGGTCAGGGTTGTTGGCTACGGCGAGTCATAATTTAAATCGACAGCAGTCTCGTGTGAGAATATTTGAGATTGGACAGTGTTTTTTGCCTACCGATGATTCTGAGTCAGGTTTAGTTCAAAGTACAAATTTTGCCGGCCTCGTCTGTGGGGCTCGCGAGCCGGTTAGTTGGTCAGGCAGCAAGGAAAGCGTTGATTTCTATGATATCAAGGGCGACCTGCAGTCAGTTTTTAGTCAAACTGGACTAGCAAAAGAGTTTAGTTTTGACGCCGGCGCGCACGCTGCACTTCATCCTGGCCAAAGTGCAAAAATATTGAGAAACGACAAATTTATAGGCTGGATCGGGCAAATACATCCAAAGGTCCAAAGCTATTTAGGTCTATCTACTGCTGTATATGTGTTCCAGGTAAATATAGATGATTTAACAGACGTTAGAATCCCATTCTACGAAGAAGTCAGCAAATTTCCAGAAGTTCGAAGAGATTTGGCCTTTTACGTTGACAGTGAATTAGCTGCCAGTGAGCTAATGAACTGTGCCGAGTCCGCCTCTGGTGAATATCTAATAGGTTTAAAGTTATTTGATGTCTATCAACCGAAAGATGTTGATAATAAAGGAAAAAGTGTAGCTTTGGGCTTGACGTTTCAGCATCCATCACGCACTCTTACGGATGAAGAGGTGAATAGCTCAATAGAGAGTGTGGTTGCAAAATTGAAGTCCTCTTATGGCGCAGAGCTTCGATAGTGGCTCTCCACCTCTCTTGAAAATTAGCAAAGGATAACTTTAGATGGGAGCATTAACAAAAGCAGATTTAGCGGAGATGCTTTTTGACGAGCTTGGACTTAATAAGAGGGAAGCTAAAGAAATCGTGGAAATGTTTTACGCCGAAATTAGTTCTGCTTTAGAGAACAATGATCAGGTTAAGATATCAGGGTTCGGCAATTTTGATTTGAGAGATAAAAAGCCACGGCCTGGCAGAAATCCGAAGACTGGAGAAGAGATACCTATTTCTGCGCGCAGAGTTGTCACATTTAAACCAGGACAAAAACTTAAAGCGCGAGTTGAGACTTATGCTGGAACCAAGTAACAACAACGAACTTCCTGTCATCCCAGGAAAACGTTACTTCACTATAGGGGAAGTCAGTGAGCTCTGTGGAGTAAAGCCACATGTACTGAGATACTGGGAGCAAGAATTTCCAGGGCTAAGTCCTGTAAAACGTAGAGGTAATCGTCGTTATTATCAGCGCCAAGACGTTGTTTTGATTAGACAGATTCGATCTTTGTTGTATGAACAAGGATTTACAATTGGTGGAGCTCGCCAAAAACTTGATGATGCCCCTGCGAAGAAAGAAGCAACTCCCTATAAGCAATTGCTTGACCAGACTATTTCAGAATTGGAGGACATTTTTAAAGCTCTCCAGTAAATCCTTTTAGATGTCCCTCCGGTAAGATTTTCTATTGCATTACATAAGCCACCCTGTATGATTGCCCCTCTTTATCGGGGCGTAGCGCAGCCTGGTAGCGCACTACACTGGGGGTGTAGTGGTCGCAGGTTCAAATCCTGCCGTCCCGACCATAAACTAAACTCTTCATGTCCTCACTATTCTAAACCCACCAAAACTATTCCCTACGATCTCAGCTTCAACTGATTTTCTTTCATAGTCATTTAATGTCCTATCATTTACTTAAATCTAGTCTGCGCCACTAAATTGCAGACAGGTTTTTAAAGGAAAAGGTATACTTCATTTATGAGGACACGATTTAATAGTAAGGTGAAATTAATAGCGGTAGTTGCATGCATTTTGGTTGTGACTGGCGTCTTGTTTTTAAGTGATGATCGAGTTGAATCCCAGGTTTCGGTAAATAACTCTTCCCAATTGTCTTCTTTAATCAGTGAAGAAGACTTACCAAATTCATCTCAACCTAATTCAGAGATCTCAGTTCTAGAAGTTGCAGAAATAAATAATGCAACCGATATCCTAGATTTGGAAGTTGAAACTAAGTTTTCCTTTAGGATTGGCAAAAATGGAGAAGATGGATTAGTTGTTATGAAGGTGACCGACGTTTCAAACCATCTAACTTTTACTCAGATTCAAGCTCGAGGTGAGGATGGAGCGCTTGCTGTAATGACTTTGACTCCGACTTTGACTAATATCTTAGTCAAGACCTCCGATAATATTTTCGAATACATTGGTGATAACTTTGATGGGTCGATGTCCCGGGTTGTTAGAATTGATATTTCAGATGATATACATGATACGGGACGGATCGCCGAACCTACTAAAAATACATTTGAACCTAAGAGAGTAATGGAGCGCTAGGATGCATCTGAATAGCAAAAATAAAATATATAGAGCTCTTGTGTTCCTATATGTAATGTTTTTAGTATCCCCAACGCAAGCCGCGGTCAATCCCGTGTCTATTTATTGCCCTTGCGAAATAGAGAGAATTAATGAAACAAAGGCAGAGGTTAGACTGTCTATCGCGATTCAGCCGAGGACATTTTTAGGTAATGGCTCGGAATCCGGTAATCTAAATCTCCAAATAGTAGGTGCTGACCAGATTAATATTTTTGGTTCTTCATACTATGTTCTGGGTGAGGTCGATATTCCAAGTATATTCTTTACTGATTCTGCAACCGAGTCGATCAAGGTTGATGTTCCTTTAAATTATGTATCTAGCATTGAAGGATTCTTTTCAATTTTATTGAGAGACTCCTCAGGCAGTCTGATGGATCAAGTGAATTTCTTGGAGTCGTCAGAGGAATTCATCAATTATGGAGGTTCGGCAAGCTCAGCTACTTCAAAACTAATGGTGAATGAGGAGGTAGAGTTCCAGTATGATGAGACAACCTTTTCTTTGAATTTACCAAGTATCAGTAGTACTGACAAAAGGTCATCTAATGACTTTTTAACTCTAAGGATCGCTGTCGCTAATGATGAGGGTTCCTATTACGAAGCCGCGGTTGCAGATGTTCTTGCCAGCTATGATGAAAATGGAGAATCTTCCATATCCGCCTCCGGAGATCTTAACTTTAGCCTGGTAAGCGAAAGTCTTCCCGAGCCTGAATTCCGCCATATCGAAGTATATCTATCTCGCGGAGAAGATTTTATTATGTTCTATCGAATAGAAACATTCGACCAAGATAGTGTTGATCCTCTGAGGGCTAACTGGGCTAATGTGGATACTCTTCTCGACTCAGATGGAGATGATATTTCTGATTTTGATGAGCGAATTGTGGGTTCTGATGCCAACACAGCGAACATGCTGAATGATACGGTAATTGAGGTGGCTTTTACTGTTGGATCCAGTGCTAATTCAAATTTTCTTGGGGGATCCAATTTAGATGCAAGTATTGCGCAACAGGTGACAGCCGCCAATACTGCATTTCAAGACGTTGGTCTAGATATCGAGATAAGAAACGTTGGAACCTACATCCTTGGTGATGATAGCAATTTAACCGGTTCGGCGGCCCTTGAAGCTGCAGCTGATAGATCTGGGATATTTTCTGGATTAGACGCGAAACTTACTCGCCAGCCCGATCTGTTTATTCATTACAGTACGAAAGCAGTAGCTGATACGGGAGGGATTGCATCTCTAAATGGCGGTGTCAATGATGGCATTATGAACTACGAAAATCTCTACAGTAACGGTACCAATTTTGGTGTTGTAGCAATTGACAATAGCAGCTTAACCTTGGTTCATGAGATTGGCCACTTGATGGGTTTGTCTCACTCTCGAAAGCAAGCGTCGGGGTCTCCTATTGGTGCAACATTCCCTTGGGCAGTTGGATATGGAGTTGATGCGAACTTCTCGACGATTATGGCTTATGAGTCGGCTTTTGAGAGTGCTAGCGGGATGCGTTTCTTTTCCACTCCAAATAGATATTGTGGTGGCCCGGGCTTTACAAAGACGGCCTGTGGCATTGATTCTTCTGATGTTACTCGAGGTGCTCACTCTGTTAGGGCTCTGAAAACTACTGCGTTGCAAATTAGTGCAATCTCCAACGGAATACTACCAGTAATTATTTTGGAGGGAGACGACCCAATCTATATTCCCGATATTGATTATGCGTCTGAACTGAAGGCCCAGGCGTTTGATCGAGAGGATGGGGACATAACATCTTCTATCATCTCCGAGATAGATCCTATTAATAACAATAATTTAGAGCATGATTATGAGCAGATTTACTCTGTTGTTGATAGTGATGGTAATGTTGGTAGGGCCATTAGGAAGATAATCATCGCCTCTGATACCACTGATACGGATGGCGACGGGATATTCGATTTCTTGGATGAAGATGATGATAACGATGGAGTGATTGATGAACTGGATGCGTTTCCTCTAGATCCATCAGAGCAGGTTGATACTGATAGCGATGGAATTGGAGATAATGCAGATACTGATGACGATGGCGATGGTGTTGATGATGGTTTAGACGCCTTCCCACTCGATGCAACTGAGTCACTGGATACCGATGGTGATGGTATCGGCAATAACGTTGATACAGATGATGATAACGATGGTGTTGACGATATAGACGATGCCTTCCCTATTGACTCCTCAGAAACAGTCGATACCGATGGAGATGGAATAGGCAACAATGCTGATAACGATGATGATGGTGATGGAGTTGATGATAGCTCTGATGCATTCCCACTTTTGAATTATGAAACCACCGATACCGACGGCGATGGTATAGGAAATAATGCAGACGTAGATGATGATAATGATGGCGTTGATGATCTCTCAGATGCTTATCCCCTTATTTCACTAGGTGGCCTTACAGATACAGATATGGACGGACGTCCAGATGAATGTGATTCTGATTGTATGGACTTAGGAATGGCGGCTGATAACGATGATGATGGGGATGGAGTGGAGGACCAACAAGATCTGCACCCGCTCGATAGACGCTACTCGGTTGATTCAGATGGAGATGGTATGCCCGATGCCTGGGAAATTGCTTTTGGGCTAGATCCTAATAATCCTTCAGATGCTTCAAGTGATCAGGATGGCGATGGCATATCTGCGTTGGAAGAATTCTTGGCGGATACATTCCCCGCAGGATCAATCGATATAGATTCGAATGGGCAATACGATGCCCTGACTGACGGTCTGTTACTGTTGAGGGGCATGTTTGGTTTAGATGGAGATGCATTAGTAAGCGGTACACTAGCCCCTGATGCATTTTATACCTCTGGATCAGATATTCGATCTCGTATAGACCTTCTTGAGGGTTTTGTTGATATCGATGGGAATGGAGAAGTAGATGCACTTACAGATGGATTGCTTATTCTTAGGTTCCTATTTGGTCTAGAGGGTAATGCCCTTACAAATGGAGTTGTTGCACCTGATGCACCGAGAACCTCATATGAAATAGAGACGTATCTCAAGTCATTGATGCCAGCATCATAGAGCCGAAAAATCAAAGGAAATTTTTAGCACAATTATGGAAGTTAGTATGAATTCATTAATTATAAAAATGTTTATTTTAATTGCGCTCAGCACCATTAACTTTTCAGTGCACGCATCAATGCTGATGAAGCCAACACTCGATTCTGATTTAGTCTACAGTGGAAATCTGTTAGATGGCGAGTATCAGAGCGGTGTATCTAACCCTGACACTATATTGGGATTTGAAGTTGGAGCGCGTGTTGCATCACCTGCACAAATTACCAAGGCTATCGAAATATGGGCCGATCAGTCTGATCGGATAAAGGTAATTGAATATGCAAGGTCTCATGAAGGTAGACCCTTACACGCAATCTTTATTTCCTCTCCTGATAATCTTTCAAAGTTAGATGAAATCAAAGCTAAAGTAGTTAGTCTGTCTGATGCTAGAAGCCTTGGAGATGATAAGGCATTCGAAATCATTAAAGATCTGCCGGCTATTGCATGGATGGCTTACTCAATACACGGCAATGAGACATCGGGCGCTGATGCTGCCTTGGCCAGCATTTATCACCTGATCGCCAGTGTTGAGAAAGAGGTTGAATCTATGCTTGACAACATGATCGTCATTATTGACCCTCTGATGAATCCTGATGGACGAGATCGCTTTGCAAAATCCTTGGAGCAGTACAGGGGTGCGGCTCCTAATATTGACGATCAGTCGTTACTTCATACAGGTGACTGGCCATATGGAAGAACAAACCATTACTTTTTTGACCTCAATAGAGACTTTTTTTTTCTTACGCAACCTGAAACTCGAGGACGAGTAGCTCTAATTAATCAGTGGCGACCCCAATTGATGATAGATGGTCACGAGATGGGGCCTCAAGATACATTTTTAATGGGTCCTCCTAGACAGCCCCTAAATGCTAATATTGATACTGACTTACAGAAATGGGCAACAATATTTTCTCGTGATCAAGGCGCAGCTTTCGATTCTTTTGGTTGGAGATATTACACGGGTGAGTGGTTTGAAAATCTCTATCCAGGCTATTCGAATTACTCTGAATATCGCGGGAGTATGCACATTTTATATGAGCAATCTCGAATCGCAGAGGATGGAGTGAGACGTCCAGAGGGGACTGTCCAGACCTACAAGGAGGGTGTCCATCATCAGTTTATCAGTACCATGGCGAATTTAAATACCTTGGCAAAACATTCAAAGGAAATGTACTCAGATTTCTGGGATGGCCGCAAATATAACGTGTCTGATAAGAGTATTTTTGCAGATCGAACCTATGTCGTGCTTGCCAGTAGCAACGAGGGAAGGATGTTGACTCTTGTTGATCGCTTGCAGGCGCAAGATGTGGAGCTCTTTACAAATAGTAGGGAAATTAAGATTGGTAAAGCCCTGCTCCAATCTGGGGAAATGAAAAAAGATTTTACTATACCTCCGGGCAGCTTAATTATTCCAAACCGACAACCTGAAGCTCCACTCATTGCGGCAATTATGGAATTTGATGCAGAGCTTAAAAAATCAGTCCTTATTGAGGAACGGCAAAAGACTCTTAAAAATGGGTCATCGATTATGTATGACACAACTGCTTGGAATCTTACAATGATGTATGGATTGCCCGCGGTTACAGTCAATGAGGAAATTAAAGATGGATTGTCCCCTTGGGAGGCTCCGACTGCTGACATCAGTGTCGATAGCAATGCCAATGCTTGGTCTGTAGATGGTGATGATGACCGCTCTGTAGCATTCGCAGCAAGGCTAATGGAGCAAGGCCTGAGTGTCCGAATCACAAACAAATCTACTAATTTTTCCGATAAGGAAATTTCACGAGGAAGCGTATTTGTAACTAGGATAGACAATCCAGGTAATGTTGATTTACAAGAAATAATATTGTTGGAAGCTTCTAAATTAGGTATCAGGGTAACTTCAACAAGGTCTGGATATGGCGAGGGAAATCTGCCTGATTGGGGAGGAAGACATTTTCAACTACTGACTCGACCACAAATTGCGATATTAAGCCAAAGCGGTTTTAGCAGCTATGATGTAGGGGTCAGCTGGTGGAGCATCGATCATCATCTTGGAGTAAGACATAGTCAAATTGATGCATCTCTCATCAGACGGGGTGACCTTCGAAGGTATAACACAATTATTATCCCGAATGGGTATAGATCAATTGGTGAACCTGAGCGAGCAATATTATCTGATTGGGTAAAGCAAGGTGGAACCCTTATCGCTAACGGTAATAGTGCTGGAAGCCTTGCGAGTGAGAATGGAATAGGAAGTGTCCGTAAAATTACAGATACCTTTGGTAAACGACAGGATTATGATATTGCGATTCAGCGTGAGTGGTTAGCTGGTATCGATGATATAGATACATCGAATACTCTTTCTCATATAGCCTCTACAGATCTTAAATATCCTTGGGCTTCAGCTGCTAAAGTACTTTCTAAGGATGAACTTGTTAAAAGAGATAAGTGGCAATCGCTCTTCATGCCCTCAGGCGCAATGGTCGCGGGCCGCGTGGATACCGGTCATTGGTTGAGTTTTGGATCTACTGACATGCTCCCATTATTATATGCTGACCAGCCGGTACTCATGACTGATGGTCAAGCGGATGCCGTGATTCGAGTTGGAAACTACAAGAAGAACTTTGCGGTTAAAGAAAGTCAAACACTCAACTGGTCGACATTGCCTGCGGGTCAAGATATCTCGGTAAGAATGAGCGGATTGGTGTGGCCAGAGGCGGCACAAAGGATCGCCAACTCGGCGTATTTGACACGAGAGCGGGTGGGTAAAGGACAGATTATTTTATTCTCAGGACAGCCAAACTTTAGAGGCTCCACTTTGGGAACCAACCGATTTTGGTTGAATGCCGTCGTATACGGTGCAGGGCTTGGAACGTCTGCTAATATTTCGCTATGAGGGAAGTCCAGAGCAATGCGTTATCCGTAATCCAAAAAATGCATTTGTTAAAGGAGTAAAAAGTGTCCGACGTAAACAAAGCTCTGTTGCCGTATGGAACCAATTCGAGCGCTCCTGCCATCGTTCTGCCCGATACTGCCTTGTTTTTGTCAGAGCGAGGATCACTTACAAAAAATTATTTCGAAAATGCCGTTGACCTACTTAATCGAGAGTACGATGGGATCCGGAGGTTGGCGGAGTTAAATGAGCTAGTTTACGGAGCTAGCTATAATTTTGTACCTCGCGTAGGCCAGACGTATCACCTCTATAAAAAACAGGATGGCAAATTCTTACTGAGCATGATCGAAGGTTGGTCGGCTTATGAGTTTGTCGTATCAGTCGAGTACACCGCCGACAGCGTATGGAAAGAGCTTTAACTAATTAGATATCATCCTAAAGCGGACGCTTAGTCAATTTAAAATCTCTCTCTTTTTTTCAAAATCTTTTTCATTGAAAGCTGTGTGTAAAGTATACTTTGCTCTACTGTCTTATAGTCACAAAGACCTTTAAGAGTAATGTATGGTGTCCATTAAAAAATTAAATACAGACCATCTTTTAAATTTGGTTGAGATTTACGTTAATGCTACTTAAATGCCTAAAAGCCGCCACTTTTGTATTTTCGCTATGTACTGGTTTTCTTTCAGGGTTTGGGTGGAGCGCCGATTGGTATGTTTCAGCTGGTGGTTCAAATGGTAATTCTGGTGATTCTCAATCTGCTCCATTTGCAACTATGACAAAGGCGATGAGCATGACGGCTCCCGGCGACACTGTTTATGTTATGGATGGAATTTATAAAAACTCGGGCTATGGTAGTGGTATTGATGGATCGAATTTGACTAATGGTAATGTTCTCAGAATAACGACCTCAGGCTCACCTGGGGCTCCAATTACGCTTAGAAATTTAGAGGGCCATAAGCCTAAAATTCAATTTGATGGAGCTGGAGGAATTAATTTTGCGCCAAATACCAGTTACATCACTATTGAAGGTTTTGAAATAGAAGGTCCATCTCAATCAATTACATATGATCAGGCAATCGCGGATAGAAATTATAAAATTGCGGTAGCTGAAGATAACGATGCTAATACTAGTTATCAAAATAACTATTTTTCTGGTCGAGGAATTTATGGCTACGGCCCTCATTCTAATGTCATTGTGAGGAATAATGTCGTCCATGACACCCCTGGTTCTGGAATCCGGTTTAACGATTCTGACTATATGACGATCGAATATAATGAGGTCTACAATACGACGTGGTGGACATCATCTGCATCCAGCGCGATTGTCTATGCGGAATCTATTGCTCTTGATGGAGATAATGGTTCAGATATAAAAATGATCATGCGGGGAAATGTTGTATACAACAACTGGAATCGGATCCCTTTCTATGTAACACAACTACCAGATAATGCTGGTGGTCCCGGTGGAGATTATGGAACAGCGTCTCAAGACTATATTTTAGATGGTCAAGGGCTATATGTTACTCGAAGTGATCCTAGCTATGCTGGAACGTTCTTATTCGAAAATAATCTTTTAGTCAATAACGGCAAAAATGGAATAAATTTTGATCATTCTGAGGGAGCAAGTGCTATCTACCGCAATAACACTCTCTATTTCAATGGTGTTCACAATATTATTCAAGACTTGTCTGTTGCTGATGGAAATCCCCGCCATGTAGGCGGTAATAAAGTTGCTGGGATTCTTGCTAATGACGTCACCTCAGCAGTTGTCGCGAACAATATCGTGGTCACGAGAGACAGTGATTACTCAGCACTTACCTTTCGGAATTTTTCAAATAAGGTAGTTACAAACAATATATTTCGAAATGGGACCACGCCAGACAATTTCCCACCAACAGTCTTTAATGTAGATCCGAAGTTTGTCAGTGCACCAGATGTAGTCAATGGTTTATTTGACCTAATAGGTACAGATTTTTCACTAGATGCTGATTCGCCAGCTATAAACGCTGGAAATCCAAATTACTCTGCAATTCTGGATATTAATAAAAAGTCACGGCCCGTGATTGGAGATACAGTTTCGTCGTCAAGTTTTGAAACCTCCGAGAATGGATGGGGAGCATGGTCTGCGACATTGGGAAGATCTACTGATGAGTCCTACTCAGGTACTAGCAGCCTTTTAGTCTCTGGTCGATCCCAAAACTATTCAAGTGCAAGGCTTTACCTAGATGGAGTGCTAACGATTGGAGAGACCTACTCTTTTTCTGCTTGGATCAAGTTACCAGACGGAGCTTCAGGTAGTACAAAAGCTACTATAAGAACAAAGACTGGAGACGAAGCGCCGGTATATATTGACTGGACAACGAGTGATCGGGAAGACAATACTTTAATAGCATCAGACAGCGAGTGGACTCGTATTTCAGGAGACTACACTCATAATTCAGCAGTCGATAGTATTTTCGTTTACATCAAAGGTCCTCAGAGTGTTGATGGATTATTTGATTACTATATTGATGACGTTTACATAATTCCTCAAGGATCGACTCCTCCAAGTTTTGGATCTAACACTGATATAGTCGATATAGGAGCTTATGAGTACGACTTTACAAATTTTGCGCCAGTTTTCACATCATCCGCATCCTTCAGCGTGGAGGAAAACCAAACTGCTGTTGGCACTGTTACCGTAACTGATACGGACAGTTCAAATATCAGTTTTACAGTGTCTGGGACAGAGCTAGCAATTACTTCAGCAGGTATCCTCAGCTTTAAAGTCGCTCCAGACTATGAGGTTAAATCATCCTATTCTGTAACTGTGACAGCGAGTGATGGCACTAATCAAGCAACACAGGCTATTACTGTGTCCGTGACTGATATTGATGATACGGCTCCGATCTTTACCTCGTTGCCATCTTTCAGTGTAGAAGAGAACCAAACTGCTGTTGGTACTGTTACCGCAACTGATGCGGACAGTTCAAATATCAGTTTCACAGTGTCTGGGACAGAGCTAGATATTACGTCAGCAGGTATCCTCAGCTTTAAAGTCGCTCCAGACTATGAGGTTAAATCATCTTATTTTGCAACTGTGACAGCGAGTGATGGCACTAATCAATCAACACAAGTTATTACTGTGTATGTGACTGATATTGATGATACGGCTCCAGTCTTTATATCTAGTGCAATATTTATCGTTCCAGAAAACAGAGTATCAATTGGTACAGTTGTAGCCACAGATGCGGATAGTTCAAGCATCAGTTTCACCGTATCTGGGACAGAGCTGGAAATTACTTCGGCAGGGGTGTTGAGTTTTGTTTCAGCCCCTGATCGTGAAATTAAGTCATCTTATTTCGCAACAGCAACAGCAAGCGATGGTACTAATGAATCATCGCAAAATATTTCTGTCACGGTTACCGAGGCCTCTGATATTAATAATCCAACCAGTTCAATTGATATCGATGGTAATAATAAATTTGATGCCTTAACTGATGGATTGCTTCTATTGAGAAGTATGTTCGGTATTTCTGGTGATTCTCTAATTCAGGGAGTGATAGCTGATGATGCGACCTTTGTAACGCCATTGGATATTCAGGAGCGTATTCAGTCTATTGGTAGCGAACTTGATATCGATAATAATGGCTCGGTGGATGCGTTGACTGATGGACTTCTTATTTTAAGATATTTGTTTGAGTTAAGAGGTGAAATACTCTTGAATGGGGTCGTTGCAAATAATGCGGCTAGATCATCTGCGGCTGAAATCGAATCATATTTGTCAGTTCTCACAACTTTGACCACTGCTGTAACACCAGAATCAGGTCGGAAAGACATATCTCAAATCATCAATGGACAACCAGTTAATCGTTCATTTTATGTCCATTATCCAGAGGTAATTACTAAAGAAAAATATCCTGTTGTGTTCTTTTTTCATGGCGCTGGCGGCACTGGAGAGTCTTGGTTCAATAGACAACAGGTCTCTAACCTTATTGACGATGAAAAATTCATAGGTATCTTTCCTGACGGTTACTCAAACCGCTGGAATGTCAGTGGTGAGACGGATGTTGATGATGTCGAATTCGTTGGGCTCATCATAAATAGCTTGGATGATAGTTTATTCGATTTAGAAAAAATATATGGCGTTGGCACCTCAAATGGTGCCGGGCTCGTCAATAAAGTAGGTAAAGAGACGTCATTTTTTAAAGCAATTGCGCCTGTAATTAGTCAGCAAACGGTCGATATCGGCTCTACAGTATCTACTAATCCTATTTCTGTTTTTCAGGTCAATGGATCAGAGGATAATCTTGTTCCCATAGATGGAGGCAGCGGTGTTGGTGGAAATGTATTTATGTCGGCTCAAGGGAGTGCAGAAAATTGGGCGTCAAGCTATGACTGTAATATGGTGCCAACTTCCAAAAATATGATTTGGGGTGGACGTAGTGTTCAAGAGAATACATACAGTAATTGTTCTAACAGCCAAAGAGTTCGGTTTCTGAACGTTCAGGGTGCAGGGCACACCACTAATTTTGGGTCTAATGTCGATCTATTTGACCTTATTTGGGAGTTTTTCAGATCGGTCGATGCTGAAAATTACGAAGAATATATGGTTGGGATGACACTATCTGATGTCGATAAACATCAATTCATCGTGAATGCACAACGTTTCCAAGATATCTGCTTGGACAATTTTGCGGGTCTTAAGAATCCGCTATGGAATATTTTTCAAACTGGAGAATGGCCAATTTATTTCCATATTGAATCTTGGGATGGACCAGTTACTGCCGCTGCTGTAGTGCAGATGAGGAGCGACTATCAGAAAATAGCAAACCAGTGGGTTGATGGAATTCAAACCTATGATTCCAGATTTGATCGGAACGTTGAGGTAAAGTTATTCGGGTTTGTCTTTAATGAAGGAGTTACTGTAGATCAATCCTTTAATAATGCTTATGGTGCCTACCCGACAGTTTTGAATTTTTCAGGGACAACCGAAAGGTCACCTTGGGAGATCCGATTCAGGGATGGAGGGCAAATTTTTAATCAAAACTGGTACAGCATAGATGATTTTCAGAAGCTGGTTGTTGTAGGAAATGATGGGGACATTGAAAGTGCTAATTTTTCTCCTGCGGATTGGTCTAGTTTTGAGCATCCTGAGGGTATCGATATGTTCATAACAAAGTTTTGGCATAAAACCTCTTGGGATGCCGTGGCTCAAAGACAATATTTAAAACTTGGTGGAAATGTAACCAACTATGCATTGGGCTATACACGTTATAGCGTTTTTGCTCATGAAATGGGCCATACATTTTTCCTGGATGATATCTATAGCAATAGTAAATATCCAGATGCTAATGGTTTAAACTCGATAATGAACAATGCGTCAATCATCACTGATTTTGATATTTTCAGTGCACGAATGGTTTGGAAGCAGCAGAGCACTCATCGTTAGTACTTTTTTGCCCTCTAATCGGATATCGTTAACTTATGGATAATTTTTTCAAAAAAATTGGTTCTTCACATCTAAAGGAGGACCGATTTTTTTTCTTTTTGACTGCATTGGCTTTGACACTCTTTGTAGAATCCGGTTTTACTAAGGAGTCACCAAACTTCATTGTGATCCTTCTCGATGACTTTGGTTGGAGTAGTATGTCTCAGTCCATGGATAAGAATCGTCCCAAAGCGAAAAGTGATTATTATCGAACCCCAAATATTGATAATCTGGTTAATCGGGGCATGCGTTTTTCTAATGGCTATGCTTCATCTCCTGTTTGTTCTCCCACAAGGTACAGTATTCAATTCGGCAAGAGCCCTGCGAGTTTGCGCCGCACTCGTGGGTTGGGTAAGAATGAGGTTGATCATAACCAGACTGCTATTCCGCAAGTACTAAAGGCCATCGATCCAAAGTATCGCACTGCTCATATAGGAAAGTGGCATATTGAAGCGGATCCTAGTCGATATAAATATGATATCCATGACGGAGAGACAGGAAATAAGACTGCGGGCTTTGATAATAATGACCGCAGTCGCCAGTGGAGCGGATATGCAGAGGATGACCCAAAACGAGTCAATACAATAACGTCTAAAGCGATAAAGTTTATTCGCGATTCTGTGGAAAGAGAGCAGCCATTCTTCCTGCAACTGTCACATTACGCAGTCCACTCTAATATTGTCTATAGCGAGTCCTCTTATAACGAGGTAGGCACTTGGACAAAGGGTCAGTTGCATTCTAATCAGGCTTACGCGGCGATGGTGCGTGATATGGATCTATCCATTGGAACTCTGTTAGATGTGTATGATGATTTAGATCTTAGATCTAATACCTACATAATTTTGGTATCAGATAACGGTGGTATGCCAGTCCTTCCTCAGCAAGTGAATCGAGGTATACCGTATAAGCCTGGCCTAAACTCTCCATTACTCAGAGGCAAGTGGGATCTAATGGAGGGCGGTATTAGAATACCATTCGCAGTTTATGGCCCTAATATTCCCCCATCAAGTCAGAGTGATGAGCCAGTGGTTACTCATGATATTTTGCCAACCTTAGCTGATCTTGCTGGATCAGTTGAACAAATTGGTCAGGATATAGAGGGAGTTAGTCTAGTCCCATTGCTTCGGCAAACGGACTCAAAGGTTGATAGGGCATTTGATAGCTTAGTTTTTCATTACCCTCACTATAACTTGGTAGGAATGAGCGAACCCCATTCAGCCATTCGATTTGGAGATTATAAACTGGTTAATTTTCCTGTATCAGATCGCCAACTGCTTTTTAATATTAGTAAGGATATTGGTGAGAGTGACGATCTATCTTCTGAGAGGGCCGACTTAGTCAGCCTTATGAAAAATAAGATGGAGACATACCTTCTTGAAGTGGGAGCAGAGCGTCCTGAGGAGGCTTATAACTGGGAAACTACAGGTAAGAGTGGAGATGTTAGAACCAAATTTTTTAGGCGGTACTCGGCTGATTTTGAACAAAAGTAAGGGTAATATCTACAGCGCAAGAAGTCATATGAAACAACGCTAAAATATAATTAAGATTAAAAAAATGGCTCAAAAAGACATTGGAAACAAAGTACCGTTGCATACCTTGAGGACGACTAATGAGGTTCGAGATTTTTATGATGATTGGGGTAATGAAAAAAAATATGACCAAGACATGTGTGATTGGAACTACACAGGACCAAAAGAGGTAGTTGATACCTTTAAGTCGTACGTTAAAAAAAAGGATACTCTTATTTTTGATGCTGGGTGCGGTTCGGGCTTAGTTGGCCAAGCTTTAAGAGATCAGGGTTTTTTGAAGTTTGATGGCGCTGACTTATCCCAGACCTTGCTAGATGCAATTCCTCCAAACTTGTATCGAAGCCTGTATCAAGTTGATTTAAATCAATCTCTTAATATTCCAGATAATACCTATGATGCGGTCACTTGCGTTGGTACCTTTACCTACGGGCATGTAAAGGCTGATGCGTTGAATGAGTTTGTCAGAATTACAAAGGATGGCGGCCTGCTCTGCTTCACTATTAATGAAGGGATCTATATTGATAGTGGTTTTGATACAAAGCTTGCGATATTAGAGAATGATGGAGTTTGGAAAAAACTTGAATTCTTTAAATCGGACTACCTTGCTAGTAAAAATGTTAATGCTTGGCTTGGTTTATATCAGGTAACTAAGTAGAAATCTTAATTATATTATCGCGGAGCTATGCGTTTTTTTTCGGATTGATGAGTGAGTATAGCCAAAACGATATAGAGACTCCCAAAACTAAAATAGCGAGAGTTATTTTGTCCCGGTGCGGTGTTTCTGGGATCCACACCTCATACTTTCCAAAATAATAAAGTGCATACATGGCTCCAATCAGAGGGGCCAATGCAAGAAATGTCTTTAGATAGAAAAGAACTCTATTTTTTAGGTCTGGCATCTTTCCCCTCCATGCTGTTTCATAATTTATTAACCATATAATACCTATTAATTAACTTTGTTCCCAGATTATGGTTGTTACTAACCTATAGGGATGGTGGCCATAAAACTTGAATTGCTGAGACACTCGATAGATACTCAACCAAATTTTTCTTTATTCAGAGAATCTCAATGAAAGCTAATCTAGTAAAGATTCTTAAGGTAAGCCCTGTAAATGGATGGGGTTTATTCGCTATTTTTTCTATACCGATGTGTCTATTTAATTATATCGTAATGATGGATGCGGACATTTCATCGCCCGAGGGTGTCTCATATATGATTGGCTACTCTGTGAGATGGGCGGTACCGTTTATATATTTGGCGATGGTAGCTTCGTCGGTAAAAATACTTTTCCCAGGAGCTGTCTCTTTTTGGTGGCTTCGTAATCGCAAATATATAGGCCTTGTCTTTGCCTTGGGAATGGCGTGGCAGGCAGTTTTCATTTATATGTTATCAACCTTTTACAGGGATTATTATTTTGATGAGGTTTACTATTTTCGAGACGAGTTAGAGGGAAGTGTGGGCTATATATTCCTGGTGGGTATGGTGATCACTTCGTTTAAGTTCGCAAGATCGAAAATTAGTAACTTTCAGTGGAAGTGGATACAAAAAGGTGGCCTCTACTTCTTGTGGGCTTATGCTTTTAGTGTGTACTGGTGGAATGTATTTTATTACCCCTACTATGACAACTACTCGGTTCCAGAGGTGCATGACTACCTATACTACTGGATAGGTTTTGTGGTTTTTGCATTTCGTATCGTAGCTTGGGGCAAGCAGAGACTTAAAATCATTGACAAAAACTCGGAATTAAGCGGTCAATTGAGTTTGATCAAAATGGTTGGAGTCATACTTTTCGCGCTAGGTGTCGTTATGTCAGGAACAGGGAATCATTGGTATGAGGCTGTATCTGGGTGGATCTCGGCGCCTGAGTGGTCAATCGAGCTTGGTTTATGGTTACCATTCTGGCCTCTAGAACCCTTTATTTCTCTAATTTTGATGAGTATTGGAGCTTATTTAATCACAAGTGAAAGGGTTAGAAGTAATAACTATATTAGTGTGATCGATTGATGCAAAGGAATCCCTATTTTGCATAGTCCAGGCCATCCATTTCTGGGATATTCAACTTTTACAGTTTATTAATTTAGCCTCTCTATCCATTTTATGATGTCTTGAAAGACATCTAAACGATTTATCTCGTTCAGAGCCTCGTGACGGGCGCCAGGATACAGGTGCATCGCGACATTTTCCATACCTGACTTAGTCAGTGTGTCCCTTAATTTTGTCACGCCTTTACCAGCGTTACTCACTGGGTCCATTTGACCTGAAAACAATAGAGTTGGAAGCTTGCTATTTATCTTAGCTAAAGCTGTTAGATTTGTTAACTCGATCATGCCAGTAAGAAAATCGCACCAGGACTGAGTGCTGAGCGGACCTCCGCAGAGAGGATCGTTAATGTAATTATCGACTACTTCATGATCCCTTGAGATCCAGTCACTTTCTGTTCTGGCGGGCTCAAATGCATTATTAAATGCTCCAAAAGATATTTTTTCTAGTAGGGCGCTACTGTGGTCAAAACCCTTCCTCCAACGTTCAAGTTGAGCAATGATGAGAGCGGCGCGCCAAGTTGATGGGCTGCCATAGTTGGAACCAGACAGAATTAAACCTGATATTTGAGGAGCATTTTGATTACTTAAAGCCGAATTGTATTTTTGACAGAAGTGCATCGCAAGGAATGAACCCATGCTGTGACCTAATAAAATTAATGGTAGTTGATGATTTGAGTGAATATGTTTTATAAGTTCGCACTGATCATCAAGCATCTGCTCCCAACCATTATTATCAGCTATATGGTAACTGCTTTTCATCGACTGGCCTGTTATGCCATGCCCACGGTGGTCGCCAGCAGTTACCATGATATCCTTACTATTTAGAAACTTTGCAAATTCTCCGTAGCGAGCTCCGTGCTCAGACATTCCATGCATGATATGCAACCAAGCTTTGGGATTTTCAGGGATCCATTGGTGATAATAGAAGTTACCAGGCTCACCACTGGAAAATGGGATATTTCTAGTTTCAGTATTTACCAATGTCATCTACTCCGCTTTACCTAGATCTAGTAATCAATTTGTAATAGGCTCCTTCAGCGCTGACAGGATAGCATTCTTCACCACGGCTAATAACTGTATTAATCAAGGTTAAAAAAAAGGCGGCTTACTTAGCCGCCTTTCAATCTTACTTACGTTAGTACCTTAGAATCCCTTTCGGAACGTTATTCCATAAGTTCGAGGTGCATTAGGATAGCCAGAGAAGCTTCCTGGTGCGGCTGTCGTTGGGAAGGCACTCAAAAGTGTCTCGTGATCGGTGAGGTTTCTACCCCACAGAGATACACTGAAGTCATCTTTGTCAGACTTCAAGCTAATACTTGCATTTACGTTATCCAAAGATCGAGAAGCAATACTAAGAGGAATTGTGGAATCGATCTGAACTTCATCGGAGTAAACATACTCAAGTCTTGCGTAGCCGCTAATGCTGTCTGAAACATTAAATGAGTACACTGCATTGGCATTTCCATTTAATTCATGCACTCCACCAGGCTTCTGGCCTGAGAGATTTGTAAAGCTCTGACCCGGAGGACATGCGTACTCTTCTCCTCCAAGACCAGTCGAATCACAAGGACCTCGCAGGAACTCGTCATAAACTGCATCTAAGGCTACAACAGAGAGCTGAACTACTAGGCTTTCAGATAGAGCAAACTTGGTATCAAGTTCAGCCCCCTTGTGAGTCTGCTGGCCCGCATTTACTAGGTTGAAGCCTGTCCCTGTAAAGGAATTTGACTGGAAACCCTTGATAGATTGGTCAAAGATAGCAAGATTAATATAGCCATTATTGAATGACTTCTTCAAACCAATTTCCATCAAAGTTGCCTCTTCGGGATCGGCTGACCTCAGCTCTCTAGCATCAACTGTCATGCTCACTGATATTGCTTTAAATCCGGTGGAGTGACTTGCATAGAACGTTGTGTCCTCATTCGGAGAGTAGGCTAGTCTAAGCGTATGAGTTAGATCATCTGAATCGAAAGCACCGGACTCATTCTCGTTTGGATAATTAACAAATGGCTTAAAGAATTGGAGGCCCGTTAATGCACCTAAACCTGCTGCCTCAAAAGGAAGAGCAGCAAATGTATCAATGATGGTTATATCTGACCTTACATCTTTCTTGTCGTCGGTGTAGTTCAAGCCAAAGGTTGCGGTTAATTTATCTGAGATATCGTAATCTATTTGGCCAAACAATGACGCCGATGTATTTTTCATAGTGAAGGATTCATCTGGCAAACCGGTCCCTGGAACAAAGAAGACGCTGGAGCAAGGAACACCATTAACTACGCAAACTCCGAAGGCTGCTCCCACATAGTTAACGCCGGACCCTCCTACTGGGGCAAGAGTTGCCTGCGCAGCTGCCAAGCCATAAGCCTCAGCTTCAGATGCTGGACCGCCAGCAGCTATGTATCCAGCAGCAGCTTCTGCAGCAATTGCTTGAGTAAGTCCAGCAGTTACGAGTGCATCAGCGAACGGAAGAATTTGAGTCCCATAAGTGACGTTCCTGAAGTGGTCAATATCAAGCTGTGAGAAGTAGCTTCCAACCATCCACTGCATTGGACCATCATCATTAGATGCCAGACGGATCTCTTGACTGAAACTCTTGAATTCCTGATCACCTCTGTTTTCTGCAACAAGATCAGCGGCAGAAAAATCAGCATCAAACGTTGTTTCTGAAATCTGATTACGTTGGGAGGTTATTGAAGTTAACGTTGCAAAGTCTAAGTCCCAATCAATTTGAACTGAAAGCCCTTTACCGGTTAGCTGGTTACGCGGCTTTTTAGAGCCATCCGCGCTATCATTCATATAGGATTCTCGTGCCCATGGATCGATGGGAGCATAACCATAACCATTAGCGACAGCTAGTGCGGCGGTCACTCCTGAAGTAAACCCGTCCACGAGAGAAGTGGCAATACAGCACTCTTCATCCATTGAGTTATAATCTGCAATGATCCTCACAGTTACATCATCAGATGGCTCAAGTAATAATTGGCCTCTTATGGCTGAACGATCTCGGCCGTTTAGGCTACTTCCATCTGTCAAATTAGTAGCATATCCATCGGCCTTGTTATTGCTTGCGGATAATCTAAAAGATGCAGTATCTGAGAGGGCATTTGTTATTGTTCCCTTAAAAATTGCCTGACCATAGTTACCAAAGGTGGTTCCAAGGCTACCGCCAAACTCTTTTTCAGGTAGTTTAGTTGTCATGCTGATGACGCCTGCTGATGCATTTTTACCAAAAAGTGTAGATTGAGGACCACTAAGTACTTCGACACGCTCAATGGTGGGTAAGTCGGCCATAGCTCCGGCAGAACGTGTTCGGGCGACGCCATCAATATATACGCCTACTGCGGGTTCAATACCTGGATTGTTAGCACCATTACCGTAACCGCGTATGATGAAATTTGTCTGCGAGGTCTTTTGAAGTTGAGTCACCCTTAGAGCAGGGACAGCCGTTTGTAGGTCGATTAGATCAACAATAGCGGACTGTTCAATTTGTTCAGCAGACGTTACCGATACAGACATTGGAATATCTTGCAATGTTTGCTCTCGCTTGTTGGCGGTTACGATGACTTCCTCTATCTGTGCTTGGACTGAAGTGCCTAACAAGGCGGCACTTATCCCAACTATGACGATACTTTTTCTAAACTTACTTAACATTAGATTCCCCTTGATAAATGTAATTTTGTTTTAAGTTATAGATTGGTTAGCCCTTCAATTAATTCATAAGTGAATTTTTCTGAGCCGTTGGGCGTCATTATAGTGATAAAGTTAATTAAATACAGCCGTAATTACTGACTTTGGAGGGGTGTGATCTTATTTGCTGCGTAATCCTAATTTTTATGCAAAATTGATCTCAGGAAGCAGGGAGCATTAAGCATACTTTTTAACTATAAATGCTCTTCGTTTTGGGCAAATGTTCACTTTGGACAGATCTCCTTGAATATGTGGCAAGGCTAATAGCCTTTTATCCATTACCTTGAACCAAAGTGATGGGAAGTAGGCTAGAAGATACATTCCAAAATAACCATTCGGTAGCTCCGGGATATCATCAAAATTCCTAAGGCTCTGATAGCGTCTTGCTGGGTATGCGTGGTGATCCGAATGTCTCTCAAGATGAAACAAAGCCACATTGCTCATAATATAGTTAGTGTTCCAGGAGTGATGTGGTTTGCATCTTTCGTAATTGCCATTTGATTTTTTCTCACGCAGCAATCCATAGTGCTCAATGTAGTTTGCAGATGTTAACTGGAACCACGCCCAGAAATTATGTACCAATAAAAATGGTAGTACGATCCATCCGAAATATATTACAAGCCCTACCTGGATAGCAGTTGTTAGGGTATATGATTGTAAAATTTCATTATGGTGACTCCAAACAGGCTTGTTGGCTTTTACTAATCTCTCCTTCTCAAGCTGCCACCCTCTCTTCATGGTTCCTGGCATTTCTCTAAGAGTAAAGAAATAGATAGATTCGCCCATCCTAGAGCTCGCTGGATCCTCGGGGGTAGATACATGTTTATGGTGACCTTTATTATGTTCGATGGAAAAATGAGCGTAGGCAGGGACCGCAAGCACAATCTTTGCTAACCACTTTTCAAGCTTAGTATCTTTATGGCCGAGCTCATGACCCGTATTGATACCAATACCGCTATCCCCTCCAGCAATAATAGCCATAACAAAAATCATTATGGGACTTAATGACTGAGTTCCAACAACCCAGGTACATGCGAGTAAAACAATAAAATGCATTGGTATTGTGATGTAGGTTAGCACTCGGTAGTACTTGTCCTCCTCAAGTATTGGAACAATTTCTTCTGGAGGATTATTTGTATCTGAGCCTATGACCCAATCAAGTAATGGGAACAACACATAACCAATCAATAGTGGTATAGCGAGTATTAACTCATTTCCTGATTGTAAGAAAAGATAAATGAATAGCAGAGGGATAAGAGGATAAAAAATTGATGAGATCCAAAGATATCTCTTCCGATCAGTATAAGAAATTACTCCTTTTTCGGGGTGGTTCAAGGTGTAAGTCTTCATAATTATCAAAACTTCCCGTTAATTAGTAATTGCATTTGTGATGTAGGATAAGAATTCTGTATTATTCCAGTCGCCCGGCGCCTGTGTACTGTGGTAATTGCTACCTGAACGAATAGAGCTAACTCCTATCTTAGAATACAAGCTATTTCTGACGACAACCAAATCTAAATCAGGGAATATGTAGATGTTGTTAGTATGGAGACCTGCTGAGTAGAAATATCCCCCTGAAGGACTTACCCACCATTGAAGTGCATAGTACTGATTGCTTGTACCACTGGGAACTGTAATTGATTCAGCAACCCAATCCTCAGGTACAATCTGATCTTCATTCCAGCGGCCATTGCGAGCGAAAAGAAGTCCAAAACGAGCAAAATCTCTTGTTGTTGCATCGATGCAACAATACGTCATCGCATGACCGGCTTCATCAGTCCACCAGTCAGCGGTCATTCCAATTTTAGAGAACAGTTGGATATCCGCGTAGTCACGCACATTTTGCCCAGTTGATACCTCTAAAATACCGGCAAGTAACATGGAGTCAGTATTCTGATAGGCCCAATTATCGGTTCTTGGTGCAGTTCTAGGTGTTCTATTGAGTGCGTAGGCTAATTGATCTCCATTGGTTCCTCCAAAGGTGTAGATGTTGGAATCTCCTCTTGAGGCTGGGGCAAGGCCAGTTCGCATCTCCAAAATTGCTCGTATCGTGATTTCTGACTTGTCTGAATTTGCCCAGTCAGCTAGATAATTTTCAGCTGGCAGATCAATCGAGTCGATGAAGCCTTGTTCTTTTGCAATGCCTACAAGCGCACTCGCAAATGACTTTCCTGTAGACCAACTTGTAGCCAAACTATCTTTAGATTTTCCGTTTGCATAACGCTCTCCAACAATAACTCCATGCCGAATAATGACCACCCCTTGAGTGTTGCGAGAACTCTCAAAAGCATAATTCAATGCCTCCAATATGCCCGCTTGATTCATACCAATATCACTAGGATCAGATGTCTCCCAAGTGCTCCCAGGATAGTTACTTGAATCCGGGGTAGGCGTTGGGGTCGGAAGTGGTGGATTGATAGGAGCAGGTGAAGAACCTGACCCGCCGCAAGAGGAGAGGACGATAGCTATGAGTAGAGCGTAAAACTGTTTCATGCTAGTTTTCCTAATAACTAAGGTTAAAAATTGGTTTCGCAGTCAAAGACAAGTCCAAACACATTGGATGTAAATCAGTTTTCACATATTAGGTTCTAGGCATTCGTTTTAAGGTATCGTGATGTAATTGTTTGGTACAAAACGTTGTTTTTATCGTAATTAAAGGTAGTCATCGTAACTTATGGTAAGCCCACTTGGCAAAATACGATCAATTTAGTACTGAGCAGCTGTCTAGAATTGTTGAAATGGCTTGGGAAGATCGGACTCCTTTCGAAGCTATCCAGTTGAATTTTGATATTGGAGAGTCAGAGGTCATATCGATTATGCGATCGGAGGTAAAACCAAGATCGTTTCGGCTTTGGCGAAAAAGGGTAAGTGGTAGAAAAACTAAACATCAAGCGCTTAGATCTCCAGATGTAAATAGAGGCTATTGTCCCACCCAATACAAGCAAAGATAAGGATTGCTATGATGAAAAACTTTTTTTACCCTGTGCTTTTAATGCTCTTTTTCGCTCCACTTTTGAAGGCTAATGAAATTATGATCGATAACTTCGAAGCTACATCGAATGTTAATTGGGATTACCTCAGTGATCAAGTCATGGGAGGAGTCTCGGAGGGCTCTGCTAGCCTAGGCATTGACAGCGACTCCGGAAAGACTTACGTGCAGATGACGGGCGATGTGAGCACTGAAAATAATGGTGGCTTTATCCAGCTGAGAACACGCCTACCTTCTGGAGCAGATCAAGATGTTTCTGGAGTTTACTTAAGAGCTCGTGGTAATAGCCAGAAATACTACATACATCTCCGGACTAGGGGGACCATGCTGCCTTGGCAGTATTATCAAGCAGAATTTGATGTCAGCGAAGAGTGGCAGCTATTTCGCTTGCCTTTAACTGATTTTAAACCCTCCGGTTCTTGGCTGGGCAAGAGCCCATCGCCAAGATCTATAAGAAGCCTAGGAATTGTAGCTTATGGACGAGACCATAGAGCGGGTATTGATGTTGATGAAATTGGTTTTTACGACTAAGTCACGTTGCGTTATGATTTGGGTTATTTGATTACAAACAAGGTTTGATGTGATGCCTAGCTTAAGAACTACAAACGGGCGTGGACGGCTCTACGAAAGTATTTTAGATACTATCGGTGATACTCCATGTGTGCGTGTCAAAATCGGTGTTCCGGCCGATGTACGTCTCTATGTTAAGGCTGAGTTCTTTAACCCTGCAAGCTCCATAAAAGACAGACTAGCGATAAGTATCATCGAAGAAGCAGAGCGAGATGGGATACTGAAGCCTGGACAAACTGTTATTGAAGCGACGAGTGGAAATACTGGAGTAGGACTAGCTATGGTCTGCGCCGCTAGGGGCTATCCATTTGTGGCCACTATGCCAACAAGTGTTTCTATTGAACGTCGCAAACTTATGCGTTTCTTGGGCGCCAAGGTCATCTTGACACCAAAGGCTGATAAGGCTATTGGGTGCTATAAAAAAGCGGTAGAGCTTGCGGATGCTAATGATTGGTTCCTGGCTAGACAATTTGAATCTGAGGCGAATGCCAAAATTCATGAAAATACTACTGCCCGAGAGATTCTGGCTGACTTCTCTGGAGATCGTCTTGATTACTGGGTTACTGGTTACGGCACTGGAGGTACTTTCTCCGGTGTTGCTAAGGTTCTCAGAACTGAACGACCAGAGACAAAGATTGTTTTAAGTGAGCCAGCAAATGCCCGGTTGATTCAGAGTGACCTGAAACAGAAGCGCACATCAGATGGTTCTCCAGATGGTAGTCATCCTGCCTTTGAACCACATATGATTCAAGGTTGGACTCCTGACTTTATTCCAGCTGTATTACAAGAATCAATTGACGAGAAGCGCTTCGACTTACTTGTTCCTATCGATGGTCAAGATGGTATAGATGCGTCCAAGTTACTTGCTCAAAAGGAAGGTATTTTTACTGGAGTATCTGGTGGTTCGACGTTTTCTGTCGCTCTTGATATAGCTAAGGGAGCAGAGCCCGGAACTGTGATACTTTGCATGCTTCCAGATACGGGGGAACGATATCTATCTTCACCTTTATTTGAGGATGTAGGAGAAGATATGAACGAAGTAGAGCTCGCCTTATCATTCTCCACACCAGGTTTTCATCTCAACGAGTAATCAAGATTGGCGCTCTGAGAACGCCTGGAGCTGTTGCTCTGTCGCTGGTGGTTGATGCTTTTCTTTCCACTCCCTATAAGGCATTCCGTAAACTATCTCTCGCGCCTGCTCATATTCGATACTGGTATGGTTTGATTCGGCAGCCGCGACATACCACTTACTGAGGCAGTTTCGACAGAAATTGGCTAAGTTCATGAGGTCGATATTTTGAACGTCTTTATGGTCATCTAAATGGGCCAGTAGGCGCCTAAAAACCGCCGCCTCTATGCTTGTTTGTGTATCGTTAGCCATAATAAATTCCCCGTAGTAAATTTTATAAGATTTTTTCTGTGGCAATCTGGTCTTTGTAAGACGGAAAAATCCTCGATTTTGCACGCCTGCTTTATATTTAAATATACATAATATGTTATTCTCTCTTCTCGCAATTCTAAAGACAACCAATGGGCTGAAATAAGCTCTTCACGCTGAGTTTTTTAAAACATTATGGGTATAAATACGTCGCTACTTTCTCTCATTGGTAATACGCCGATGTTGAAACTACAAGCTTTTGATACTGGACCGTGTGAGTTATTTGTAAAACTAGAGTCACATAATCCTGGAGGCTCTATAAAGGATAGAGTAGGTTTAGCAATAATTGAGGCCGCTGAAAAGTCAGGTGAGCTTAAACCTGGCGGGACTATTATTGAGGCAACTGCAGGTAATACAGGAATTGGCCTTGCCTTAGTGGCAGCCATCAAAGGCTACAGGATTATTCTTGTTATTCCTGACAAGATGAGTCGAGAGAAAATCCTTCACTTAGAGGGTTTGGGTGCAGAAATAGTGCTCACTCGTTCAGATGTTCCTGAGGGTCATCCAGAGTACTACCAAGACCTGGCTCGAAAAATTGTTTCTGAGACTCCAGGTAGTTTTTTAGCAAACCAATTTTGTAATCCAGTAAATCCTATGATTCATCGGACAACAACTGGACCTGAGATCTGGGAGCAGATGGAGGGAAATTTAGATGCAGTAGTTGCTGGAGTTGGCTCAGGTGGAACGCTTACCGGGATGGCCGAATTTTTTAAAGAGAAGGATCCCAATATAATGATGGTTGCGGCTGATCCAGAGGGTTCAATTGTCGCCGATGCTATCACCAAAGGCTCTTTCTCCTATGATGGTGGCTCATGGTTAGTGGAGGGAGTAGGAGAGGACTTTATTCCCGACGTGCTTAACGTTGATTTGCTGCATGATGCGGCAATAGTGTCGGATAAAGAGGCGTTCCAAACATTGCAGATTCTGATAAGAGAGGAGGGCATCCTTGGTGGCTCATCTACTGGAACACTTGTGGCTGGCGCCGTTAAATGGTGTCAAAAGCAGACTTCCCCAAAGCGAGTAGTAACATTTATTTGTGATACGGGGAACAAATACCTATCAAAGGCGTTTAATAAGTCGTGGCTGCTAGATAATGATCTCTTGGAGGTCCCACTGGAAGGTAATCTCTTAGATTTGGTAAATCGTAGGGCTGACAAAGGTGAAATGATAAGCGTCACATCAGGAGATACGCTTCTAACAGCATATAAACGAATGAGGGCCTCGGACATATCACAAATTCCTGTACTAGAGATGGACAGGCTTGTGGGAGTGTTGGATGAGGAGGACTTGCTGTTTAATGTCAGTAAAAGTAAGGATGCATTTGGCAAATCCGTCGCTGAGTTCATGGTCACTGATCTAGATATTCTGCCATCCGGAGCTAGTGAAGATGAACTTATGAAAACATTGACCGAAGGAAAGGTTGCAATAATTTATGATAAAGATATTTTCATTGGATTTATCACTAAGGTGGATCTCATCAATCATTACAGAACAAAGATAAATCAAGACTGATAAGGGCTATTCATAAATATGTCAAAAACTAATAAATCACTAGGATTTGAAACTAGGGCTATCCACTCGGGACAGCAACCGGACCCAACGACAGGTGCCATAATGACTCCAATTTATGCATCGTCTACATATGTTCAGAAAAGTCCTGGTGTGCACCAAGGTTATGAGTACTCACGCAGTCATAACCCGACACGAAAAGCCCTGGAAGATTGCATATCCTCACTAGAAAATGGCTCTGCTGGATACGCTTTTGCTTCGGGAATGTCTGCAACGGCGACTGTTCTTGAATTGCTAGACTCTGGTGACCATATTATCGCTATGGATGACCTTTATGGTGGGACCTATAGATTATTTGAGAATGTCAGGAAGCGATCGGCGGGATTGGAATTTACATTTGCGGACTTAAGTGATCTGGATAGTTTGGAAGCTTCTCTTAAAGAAAATACAAAAATGATTTGGGTAGAGAGTCCTACAAACCCATTACTTAAGTTGGTTGACTTAGAGGCTGTCTCAAGATTTGCCAAAAAGCATAATCTCATCGCCGTGTGCGATAATACGTTTTGCTCACCCTACATTCAAAAACCCCTAAATTTTGGTTTTGACCTCGTTGTGCATTCCGCAACAAAATATATAAATGGCCATTCTGATGTGGTGGGAGGTGTCGTCGTCTGTGCTCTTGAAAGACAAGACTTGGTTGACCAAATGTTTTATTTGTCCAATGCGATTGGCTCGATTATGGGCCCATTTGATAGCTTCCTAGTGATGAGAAGTATCAAAACTCTAGCGGTAAGAATGGAACGACATTGCGAGGGAGCAATGGCAATAGCTAAGTTTTTGGAGCAGCATCCATCAATCGAAAAAGTTTATTACCCGGGCCTCCAAAGTCATCCTCAGCATGAGCTGGCTAAGCATCAAATGAATGGATTTGGAGGAATGATAAGTGTGGTGCTCAGGGGAGGGATAGAGAGCGCTAAGACTTTTTTGGAGAACACAAATATATTTTCTTTAGCTGAAAGTCTAGGTGGTGTAGAAAGCCTAATCGAGCATCCGGCCATAATGACTCATGCTTCCGTACCTGAGAATATTAGGAATGAGATTGGCATAGTGGATGGATTGGTGCGCTTGTCTGTGGGAATAGAAACGATAGGCGACTTAATCTCTGATATAGAAGGTGCTCTTGATAAAATTTAGTGTCCGCAGCTCCAAGCTATGTCTTTGAATCTATAAATGACTGAGCCTCGTTTATACCTCCAGCATTGATGACGTTGCTGTAACCTAATTGTTCTAAAATTAATTTAGCCTTTCCTGAACGATTTCCACTTCGACAGTACACGTAAATCGTTGAATGTTTATCATTAGTAAGCTCAGTTATTTCCTCACCAATATTTTGCCATTCAATATGTTTAGCCTTGGGTAAATGACCTCTGTCCCACTCAGTGGGAGTTCGAACATCAATGATAAGGATAGCATCTTCGGTTTTTGCCGCTGAGAATGACGCGAGTAGCAAAAGAGTGAGGCTTAAGATATTTTTCATTTTTAAATCTATCATTTGCGTTTATGGGACCTCATTTTACAGTGTGTCTAAATTTCTTTGAGAGCTTAAGGTATTTTTTTAATTAATTTTGGAATAAGCCAATAATTATTATTCTGACTTAGTCTGCCCTCCATAAGTTCAATTACAATTCTGTCGATGGTGCGGATTTCTCTTTGAGCCATTGATAGGAAGTTGTCCTCTCCTTTAATACTGGGAGTTTTGTCGGGGAAATTGCGTCGGGTTCGATGTATCCAATAGGTATCAGAAATATTTGATTGCTTAAATGCACTCAAAACTCCCTCTACTCCATACATGAATCCAAGCAATCCACCCCATGTGGCAGTTGGATTATCAGAGTCCCAGCCCACGAGAGCACCTATTTTTATAGTTTTAACAATATCTCCTTGGCCATAAAATAAGCTGATGAGGCTGGCTGCGAAATTGATATTTGCATCAAATGGTCCGCTGTAACTGTACCCATCGTTTCGTCCAAGTTGATATCTTTTATAGACGGCATCTCTAGTTAGCTCCCAGTTTTCTTTGTCAGGATTGTTCAAGTAGTGATTTAGAACAAAAGTATAAATCTTTGCTGGTGTGGAACCTGTTGGCAGGAATCCACTGGCAATGTTCGCTAGAGATTGTGTCTGAAGTGCAAATGCTTGAGAGGCATCTGCGGTAGAGGCTAGAGAATGCATCACTATATAAAACTGTGAGATCCAAGCTGAGTCGTTTTTAGCCACAGTTCTTATCGGTAAATAAGAGATATCTAGAGCTATATCTGGTCTTGATGGTGCTAGTAATCCAAAAATTTCGGTAGTAAGTTGAGCATCAATCATCATGTGTTTTGAATTGTTTTTTGGCTCGCTAGTCTCTGGTGGTTTCATACCCCACATCATTAATTTTCGAGCTTGCTCGTTAGATACCCATAAAAAGTTTTCTTTTTGGGGAACAGAAGTTGAAAACTTTTTAAAAAGAGGAGCGTCGTCCTCGGAATAAATATGCTTAAGCCATCCTTGACGTATTTGTTCCGCACTAAGTTTGCTGGTTTTATGAAAATCAAGTAGATGAGCATACATATACTCAATATCTGTATCGTCATCAGAACCCCAAGGGGTACCCGGTCTTTCAAAATAGAAGTCGATAGTTTGTGCATGGGGAACACCCTCTCCCCAAAAGGCAGGTAAATCCTCTTCCCCCCAATCACTATCAGTGTAAAAGGGGAGTGTCTCTGGCGTACCTACCTTGTCCATTTCTGTAATGAGTCCGGTCCAGTTGCCTATATTTTGACCAAGCCAAAATCCTTGAAGCTTTTCAGCATAATACGATCTTGAAATCTTAGTAAAATCTTCATCTTTAGCTATGGTTGCCAGGCTTACGTTAGAAACTGTTAGAGATGAAACTATAATAAGTGATGAGAGAAGACAGGTTGACTTCATTTGTGGAGAAAAAATGCTTTTGATAGTCATTGATATAGGATCAATTAAAGCTAGGATCTATTTGACCCTTGAAACACCCAACGATGTAAGGAAAATCCTCGGTAATGAAGTATCCATAGACACCATCAACTTCCATTCCATTGCATTCATCTAGATCCCCTAATCCTTGAACAAACTCGTAGTCTTGACGATAGGCACCATCATAATTTCCACTGGGAGTAGGGTAACCGGATACTGGAGTTCTGGTCCCGCTTTTTAGTCGGTAACTGGGTTTGGCTTTACGAACTGTTCCATTATCATCAAACCAGTAGCCAAAAATAGGGAATCCGTCAGCAGCAAAGCCAACAACTGGCGATTCAATAGCGGTATCATCAGAGAACATCGCATTCGGTGTGGCATGATAATGGTAGCTGCCATTCGGTTGAACGTGGGCATTATGGCTATCTACAGCGAATCCATTTGCAGGAAACATGGGATCATATCGCCAAGGATGTGACATATCCCCGCATCCAGTTTTCCCATTACCCACTCCGAAGCAAGCAGCTGCAAGAAGATCGATTTTTATACCGTTAAGCATCAGTCCATTATCCATGCCAATTGATAGTTGAGTATTTGTGCTTGCGAAGGTTGGAGTTGAAGTGATTTCATAACTCTGCGACTGTTCTGATAAATTATTTGGAAAACTTCTATTTCCATCATTGAAGTCATGGTTGGGCACACCATTTGATTGGAGTCGGCACTTATTCCCTATTTGTGAAATAGTTACCTCACCTGTAAATACTACTGACCGGAAAATGTCTGTTGCAGACGCACTGTAAGAGGCAATATAGTCCTTACAGTTACCACTGCGATTAGTAAAGATTTTATTTGTAATATCAGTAGCTGTATTTCCGCCAGAGTCTGTCTGCCTGATTTCATCTGCTACAGCTGTTAGCTCTGACACTATGTCGGTGTATCCATCGCCACTATTAATTAAATTATTATTTTCAAAGGGATCACTGGCTAGATTATAGAGTTCTTGGCCACTATCTGTGCTGATGAGTTTAAAAAAGTTATTTCTAACAGCCCAACCAGATACATTATTTCCTGAAAAATCACTGTAAAGGTAATCTCTATGGTTTGAACTGTTGCTTGATAGGAGATGTTTAAAGCTTTTACTATCCTCAACAGAAGTTTCAGAGCTACCAGCGATATTAGTAATTGTGGAAAAAAAATCAGTGCTACTTATCAGCGCATCTTCCCGAACATTTTGTCTTGATACGCTAGCTCCGGACGCAATCATGGGTACAGCCAGACCGCCTTCAGTAAGGTTGCCCTTGCTCCCATTTGCATATATCGAACGATCGGCTACTTGACGCGGAGTGCCGTTATCCCCTATGAACAGAATAGTAGTGTTATCTCTCTCCTCCTGACTTAATGAGGAGAGCAGACGACCAATTTCAGTGTCCATAGCTTCAATAGCGGCTAGATAGTAGGGGCGTGGGTTAGTTGCAATATCCTCCTCGGTGCCCGACAAATTTTGAGTATGGAGTGACGCGGGAGGCAGGTGAAAAGGGGAATGAGGTGCTACATATGCGAGCCATAGGAACCATGGTTCTGTTTGAGCACCTATCCAATCAATGGCCAGATCTGTAGTTTTCGTGGTGTGGTATGTAGTGGTCTGATTGGTTTGTCCATTTATTGTCAAGGGCCATGATTCATAGTCATTAATTGAACCGCGTAAATTACCGGCATAATAATCAACACCCATATCATTAGGATGACTAGCTTGAGGAGAACTGCCACCTAGATGCCACTTACCGATTAACGCAGTCGCATAATTACTTGTGCTTGGATCATTCTTTATATGTCTTTGGAGAATAACCGAGTCAGCAGGGATAATATCTCCAACATCCAAGACACCAGAATTGACACCATATTTTCCAGTAATCATTGTACTTCTGGTCGTTGTGCACACGGGTGTAGCCCAAGCATTATCAAAAACAATCCCATTGAACGCTAATTGGTCAAGGTTTGGTGTTTTGGGAGGGTCGTTATTTAGGCTGTATTGAGCCGATGAGTCGAGGCCATGATCATCCGATATAATTAATATGATATTAGGTTGTCTAGACTCATTTGATGGTATATCAGCTAATTGCTGCAGGTGATTCTCTATATCATTAGTGGATGTCCTGTCTGCATTGGCCCCGATCACGTTGTTAACAAGGGCACTACCATCTATACCAAACAGATAGCGCAGTATCATTAGGCCATCGGTTAAAGCATCCACATCTCCATTGCTATCAATGTCGATTGTATTTCCAAGAGCAGAGATCCTAGAAATCAAATCATTTGATGAGGTATAAGTAGCGGTATCTGAGATAACTCCAGATGTAAGACTGTTTCCGCTTAGGCCAAACATATATCGCAATAGAAGCAACCCATCGGTGAGAGCATCAACTTTGCCATCGCCATCAATATCGATCGATAGCTCTCCTAACTCTTTGGAGTTTGAACCTAAAAAGTTATTGGATCCATCAGAAGATGATGCATTTATCGGGTGTGAGGATGTCCAGAGTAGAAAAATTATTGCTGACAAATATTTTGAGAGACAGCGATTCAGCATTTGATCTTCTCAATTGGTTTGGTGATGCAAGTGTAAACGTTTGCGAGTGTGAATAGTTTACCAAATTAAGATTTTTCAAATAACATTATGCTTCCCTTGCATTGACCGCGCTGAGATTTATTGACATTTATCGGTTAAATATTTGATGATATTCGTATTTTTATATTCAAGAGGTGCGTTATGACTTCATTTGTACGTGGACTCTGCCAATTTCTTGCCTTGGCTACTATATTTTCTCTAGTGGCATGCGCCGACTCAAATAAAAGGCTACCTCATCAAAATGAACTGCAAGAAAGAGCGGATATAATTTTTCATGGTGGTGCCATTTATACGGTAGATGCCAATCGTTCATGGGCCGAAGCTGTGGCAATAAAAGATGAAAAAATTATTTATGTCGGTAGTGATACTGGTGTAGAGCAATTTTTAGCAAAAACCACACGAGTCATAAATCTTGAAGGAAGGATGATGTTGCCTGGGTTTCAGGATGCCCATGTTCATCCCATAGAGGCGGGGATGGCTTACCTTGGATGCAGTTTACATGATGGGAAATCGGTAGATGACTATGTGCGCTTGGTAGCAGAGTGTTCTGAAAATAATCCTGACGCTGCGTTCATAGATGGCGCCGGTTGGACAATGGACATGTTCAGTAATGGTCTTCCAGATAAGGCGCTTCTGGATGCCGTAGTGCCTGATCTTCCAGTAATTTTAAAATCTGCGACTGGTCATCAGCTCTGGGTCAACTCAAAGACATTAGAGCGTGCGGGTATAAATTCTGAGACTGATGATCCGGATCGGGGACGGATAGATCGTTATGATGGCTCACGTGAACCCAGCGGGTCTTTGCAGGAAAATAGTGCAATGAATATGGCATTCGACACCCGGCCTCCATATTCGAAAAGTCAAATGCGTGCTGCGCTAGAGTTTGGGCAACATTACCTCAATCAATATGGTGTGACAGCAGTTCAGGATGCGTTGTTGAAATTGGATGGAAATGAGGCCTACGTAGGAGGCCCAACTTATTCAGCTCTTGATGAAGCTGGGGAGCTGACAATTCGCGTGGTTGGAGCTCTTGTGTGGAATACAGATCTCGGAATAGAGCAGATCGCAAGAATAATTGATGCTAGGAATCGATTTAACACACCAAGGTTCACCGCACCATCAGTAAAAATTTGGTTGGATGGTGTTATGGAGGTTCATACAGCGGCCCTACTTGAACCCTACAGTGATAGGGAGGATGGCTATCGCGGAGATCTTCTTATCGAACCAGAATTATTGAATGAAATAGTCACTCGACTTGATGCATTGGGCTTCCAACTTCATTTTCATGCTATTGGAGATGCTGCGATCAGAAAATCTTTGGACTCTCTTGAGCTCGCAAGGCAAGTTAATGGAGAGCGTGATAGCCGTCATCATTTGTCCCATATTGAGTTATTTGAACCGTCCGATATACCGAGATTAAAGGAATTGGACGTGGTGGCGAATTTTCAGCCTTACTGGGCTTGGGCAGATAAATTTATCACTGAATTGACGATACCTAAGCTAGGCTCAGAAAGGAGTAAATGGCTTTACCCCATAAAAAGCTTATTTGATTCGGGTGCAGTTGTAGCTTTTGGAAGCGACTGGTTTGTGACCTCCGGAAACCCTCTCTTAGGTATCGAAACAGCTATCACCCGAAAAGACCCACTTACAAATACTAGCGCCCCATTTTTGAGTCATCAGCGTATAGGCCTGGCTGATGCTATTGAGGCTTACACATATAATGCTGCCTATGTGAATTTTTTGGAGAACGACACGGGCTCAATTGAGGTGGGTAAGTTGGCAGATTTAATAGTGATCGACGAAAACTTATTTCATTTAGAGCCGCATGAAATTTCTGATGCTAAAGTCCTTTTGACGCTACTAGGCGGTAAGCCCGTTTACGGAGATTGGTCGTTCACTCCGATTGACAAGACTGCACAATAATTAATTTTTTATAAGGAAATAAGTGATGGGTCGAGTCAGTTTCCCCCTAGCTCTGATGATTGGCCTCAACCTTTTTGTCAGCCCTGTAAATTCAGAAATACTCCAGCAGGCCACACTAGACACTGCGCAACGACCAACATCTTTGTTTGTTCGTGGTGGGCAACTCTTTGATGGTATTGAAGAAGGGCTGAGATCCAACACTGGGATCCTTATTGAGGATAACCTCATCAAAGTAGTCGATGCGAAAAAGGCGATTGCTTTACCCGCGGGTACTCACATTATTGAACTTTTGGATCATCAGACAATTCTGCCTGGGATGATAGACCTTCATGGCCACTATGGCTTTGATTTTCTAGATCAAGGGAGGGTGGGTGAGATCGCTCACAATGGTCTGGTGTACCTTGCCAATGGCGTTACTTCTACCTGGACAGCAGGGGAATTCACACCCAAACGAGTTATTAGGCAAAGAGATTTAATTGAATCTGGAGATGCCGTTGGCCCAAGACTTTTGTCTTCAGGGCCTTATTTTGGTGGGTTTAGGTGTGAGTACAACGTAAAAGTTGCAGAGGATGACTGCATCGCATGGCCCAATGATATTACAGATCAAGAGATCAGAGATGAGGTAGATCTTTGGGCTGACACAGGTATTTCGAGTATCAAAATAAAACAGGCAACTCCTCATGAGATGAGGATTATTATTGATCAAGCGAGGAAGCATAATTTAACTACAACTGGCCACTTGGCGAACTATAACGTTGAATATGATGTGTCTACTTTAGATGCTATAAAGATGGGAATCGATCGAATAGAGCACCAATTGATGCTTGCTTTAAGTCCAGAAGAAGCAGATTTAGACGAGATGACTGAAGTCATTAATCTAATGATAAAGCATCAAGTGTTTTACGGTCCTAATTTACAAATGTACGGTAGTGTAAATTTACGTAGAGCTAATGCCGAGGATATGGTTTGGATTGATGAGAGTAAATATTTCACTCCATACGCCAGGAATCTGCTTCAAGAGCGAGGACCTCTCCCTCCCGAGTCTGACTGGCCTGAGTATAGGCAGCGGGTTATCGAGCTTATGGCTTTGTATAGGGCTGGAGGAGCTAATTTATTGGTTGTTGGGACAGATGAACCGGTGTATACCACTTTATTACCAGGTTTTGCTTATCATAGAGAGTTGTTTGCAATGGAATTAGCAGGCTTACCTGCTAACGTGGTGCTAAAAGCTGCAACGATTAATGGAGCAAGAGCATTGGGCCTAGCGGATAAATTTGGGAGTATAGAAAAAAATAAATTTGCTGATCTCATTATTATTAATGGGAATCCTCTTGAAGACATCAAGAATGTCCGAAATTTAGTAAATGTCATAAAAAATGGTCTGCTATACAATCCTCGAGTGCTATTAAAATCTGTCGAGGGCAAAATTGGGCCTAGAGATGCAACGGATCATTCAAAATGGATTTTGAATATCCCCGCCTTGCGATAGACAAATTAATTAATCGTAGCCTTGGGGGTTTTGCAGTTGCCAATGTGAGGCGTCTATTAACATATCCTTAAGCGATCGTTTTGCCTCCCAATTTAAAGTTGATCGAGCTTTGGCTATGTCAGCCCAAAATGCTGGAAGGTCTCCGGCTCGTCGAGTTGTTATCTCATAGGGTACCTCTTGACCAGTAGCTTCCTCAAAGCCATGGACTATATCTAATACAGAATAACCTTTCCCAGTCCCCAAGTTAAAGGTCTCCATTCCTCGAAAATCTGATTCAGATTGAAGCCAGTTGAGGGCTGCCAGATGTCCATCTGCAAGATCCATAACATGCAGATAATCACGAATACAGGTGCCATCCTTGGTAGGGTAGTCGTCCCCAAAAATCTTTAGCTTTTTTAGTTGTCCGGCGGCAACTTGCGTAATAAAGGGCAGTAAATTATTCGGTAAACCTTTAGGATCCTCCCCAATGGTTCCGCTAGCGTGTGCCCCTATGGGATTGAAGTAGCGCAATGATACAGCCCGAAAATCAGGATTTGCTTTTGTCTTATCCTCAAGGATTCTTTCAACCATAACTTTACTGGCCCCATAGGGGCTTGAGGGAGATCCTAAGGCCATTGTCTCGACATAGGGAATTGGATTGCTCTCACCATAAACCGTCGCCGAGGAGCTATAGACGAGGTTATTTACACTTGCTTCGATCATAGCTTCCAGTAAGCAAATAGACCCGTAGACATTAGTTTCGTAATATTTGAGTGGAAAAATTGCAGATTCACCTACGGCCTTTAGGGCCGCGAAATGAATTACTGAATCAATTTGATAATCTTTAAATACTTGGGCTAGCGCTGCCTTATCTCGAATATCAGCATTAATAAAATCAAAAGGTTTTCCGGTAATGGCTTTTACTCGTTTCAGCGATGTTTCGCTACTATTTATGAGGTTGTCATACACAACTACATTTTGACTGGCCTCCAAAAGACTCACCAGGGTATGAGATCCTATATAACCAGCTCCACCTGTTACTAGTATGGCCATTGAATTATGCTCTTGTCGCTCTTCTGAATGCACCCGAAGAGGCGGTGCATTGATAAAAATCTGCCTCTATTCCAGAAAATTTTGAGTAATACGTTTTAACCGAGGAAATTACTGAGGAGATTTTTTCTTTCGGCATTATTGACACCACACATCCACCAAAACCGCCACCTGTCATTCTTACTCCTCCAGTGCCACCCATTTCAGTGGAAATAATATCTACTAAGAAGTCCAATTCGTTTGTAGAAACTTCATAGTCATCACGCAGTGACTTATGGGACTCAGCCATGAGTTGTCCTAGCAGTTTTAAATCATTATCCTCCATCGCCTTTGCCGCATCAATTACGCGCCTATTTTCAGTGATCACATGACGGGCGCGCCGGAAAAGTTCGTCTGATAAAAGCTCTTCAGCCTTATATAAATTTTCTATATCTAAATCACGAAGTGATGAAACGTTTAAAAATTTTGCCACTGATTCACACTGTTTTCTTCGCGCATTATATTCACTATCTACCAATTCTCTTTTTATATTGGAGTTAACTACTAAAATGGTAGACCCTTCAGGAATCGGAATATCTTGATAACTGAGATCGCTACAATCAAGCAGCATTGCATTGCCTTGAAGACCTAAAGCGACAACAAGTTGATCCATAATTCCACAATTACATCCAACAAATGCATTCTCTGCTTTCTGACCTATCAAGGCAGCCTCAATCCCTTTTATATTAAGTTGATATAGCTCAGAAATAGCTCGAAGCAATGCTATTTCAAGACTTGCTGATGAGCTGAGACCCGCTCCCTGAGGGATGTCGCCACTAATTAGTATGTTGACCCCTGAAAAATTCTTACTGACATCCTGTAAGTATTTAATAGTTCCCCTAATATAGTTTGGCCAAGTTTCTTTGGAGCAAGTCTCGATATTGTCTAATGGAAATTGATCTAAACTTTTAGCAAAACCTTGTGCGAAGGTTTGTACTTCGCGATCAAGACGACGACTGGCTGCTATGGTAGTTGTCATATGAATTGCCGCTGGTAATACAAAGCCTTGGTTATAGTCTGTATGATCACCAATCAGATTTACTCTTCCGGGAGCCGTGCTGATTATTTCTGGCTTACAATCGAAGATTTCTATAAATCTATCGGAAAGAGATTGCTCATACATCAGTTATTGATCCAGGTAATGAATAGGAGGACACTGACGTAAGCGCTCAGCCGCTAGCTCTGGAGTTATGTCCCGCTGAGGTTCAGCCATCAATTCATAACCTACCATAAATTTTCGTATTTGCGCATTACGCAGAAGAGGAGGCAGAAAACTAGCGTGCAGAGCCCACTCAGGATGATCTACTTTATCGAACGGGGCACCATGCCAACCCATTGAGTAGGGAAAGGAGCAATTAAATAAATTATCGTAGCGAATGAGTAATTGACTAATAATATTTGCAAGATTAGATTTTTGACTCTGCGCCAAATCTGGCATGCGCTCCACATGAAATCGAGGTAACAAAAGAGTTTCGAAAGGCCAAGCTGCCCAATGCGGAACGACAACCAGCCAGTCGTCGTTATGACATACTACTCTGGTCTGCCGATCCCACTCTGCTGTTGCATAGTCACCAAGCAAATTACTTCCAAACTTTTTAAAGTAGTTAGATAGGGCTTGATGTTTTTTCTCGACTAAACTGGGCATTTGGTTCTGTGCCCACACCTGACCATGGGGATGAGGATTTGAGCAGCCCATTATTTCGCCTTTATTCTCAAACAGCTGGACCCATTGATATGTCTGTCCGAGTTGTACTGACTGTTCTTGCCACGCGTCTACCACTTTATTGATTTGTTCCTCTGACAATGTTGCCAGCGTAGCACTGTGATCTGGTGAGAAGCAGATAACGCGACTAACTCCGCGCTCTGAACTAATTCCAAATAATGGATCTCCGTCACTATATTCTGGAGTATCGGATTTTAAGGCTGCGAAGTCGTTATCAAAAACGAATGTATCCCTATAATTTGGATTTAGTTCCCCATTAACCCTTTTGTTATTGGCACATAAATAGCAATTCTGATCATAAGTACTTAGTGAGACAGGTTGATGGCTATGTAAGTGACCTTGCCAAGGACGATTTCCGCGCTGAGGCGAAACAAGAATCCATTCATTTAAAAGAGGATTAAACCGGCGGTGAGAGTGTTTTGTTTGATCGAAAGTCATTGTAGTAATATTTTTCTTTAATTATATTCATTACTTGATATTAAGCCTATTACCAACATTTGTAGCAACCTAATGTTAGCTGTGATTAAAGCTAATGTTACGATGTTAACATGGTATTTCTTTCTTTTGTTTTTGATTCTTGGCTAAACTATGTCTAATGCAACTCCTAATGAAACAATGATCCAGCAGACTGATCGTCCTGCTTGGGACAACGTAGATGTGATACGAGAAAACACCCAAAAGCCGCGAGCTCACTTCATCTCATATCCAACTATTCAAGAGGCATTCGCCAATGAGAAGGGACAGAATGCTAAATATTTATCTTTGAATGGGAGCTGGAAATTTAATTACGCTAACCAACCTAGCAGTCGTCCCAAGGAATTCTTTCACTTAGATTATGATGTCTCTGACTGGTCCGATATTAAAGTTCCTTCGAATTGGGAGAGAGAGGGCTATGGAATTCCGATATATGTCAATGTTCCCTATGCGTTTGAAATTGATGAACCAAATGTCCCTCATGATGATAATCCGGTTGGATCTTATCGCCTTGATTTTGATATTCCGATGGATTGGAGTGAACAATTTATTTTTTTAAAATTGGGTGCTGTGAGTTCGGCTTTTTATCTTTGGATCAATGGGCAGTATGTTGGGTACAGCGAGGATAGCAAAACCCCTAGTGAGTTTGATATCACCAAAGTGGTGAAGGTCGGCAAAAACACAATTGCAGTGGAAGTTTATCGATGGAGCACCGGATCATATCTTGAAGGCCAAGACTTTTGGTCCCTATCAGGTATCCAGAGAGATGTTGAGTTATATGCTAGAAATAAAACTCATATAAGAGATTTTAGGGTTCAAGCAGGGCTTATTAATAATCATAGGGATGGTGAATTATTACTTGATTTAGATCTCGTATCGGTCCGATCGGTGGCAGTGACTACAGAAATCGATCTGTATCTAGGTGAGGAGCTTATTTTTAGTGATAGTAAAAAGGTAAATGATCTATCCCACAGCGGGCATATACGCCACGTTAAAACTATCCAAGCAGTTAAAGCATGGAGTGCAGAAGTTCCAAATTTATATAAGTTATTAATAAAATTAAAAAATGATAGTGGAGAGCTCCTTGAGGCCATTTCTCAAAGCATAGGTTTTAGAAATGTTGGTATAGAGAATGGAGTTTTTTTAATTAATGGTAAAAAGGTAAAACTTAAAGGGGTCAACATTCATGAGCATCATGATCAGAACGGTCATGTGATCGATGAGCAGACGATGATCAAAGATATACAGTTGATGAAAGCAGCAAATATGAATGCTGTTCGTACGTCACATTATCCTTTTCCAGAACGATTTTATGAGTTAACAGATATTTACGGCTTATATGTCGTTGATGAGGCCAATATAGAGAGTCACGGATACGGCTATGATCATGACAAAACGCTCGGCAATAAACCACATTGGATGGCCCATCATCTTGATAGAACTCAACGGATGTGGCACCGAGACAAAAATTTTACTTCAGTTGTAATTTGGTCCTTGGGTAATGAGTCTGGTGATGGTATTAATCTTGGCGCTACATACTCTTGGTTAAAAAAGAATGATGATACTCGACCTGTTCAGTACGAGACCGAGGGAGATATCAAATTAGTTGGCGAGAGACACTCCGACTTCCATTCGAGCATGTATTGGCGCCATTGGGATCTTGAGAAATATGCTGAAGAAAATAGTGATCGCCCATTTCTATTGATTGAGTATTCGCATGCAATGGGTAACAGTAATGGAAATTTGAAAGATTACTGGGATGTCATTGATAAACATGACAATCTCGCTGGGGGTTTTATATGGGATTGGGTTGATCAGGGGCTTCTTGAGAGAGATGGGAAAGGCGTTTCATATTGGGCTTATGGCGGGGATTATGGTTCGGATGATATCCCCTCTAGTGGGAACTTTTGCATAAACGGTATTTTGTTCCCAGATCGCACAGTGCAACCAGCATATTGGGAGGTTAAAAAAGTCTATCAACATGTAAATTTTGAGCCAATGAATTTAGAGAAGGGACTTCTTAAAATTAAAAACAACTACTCTTTTCTTGATCTGAATGACTTTATCTTGAGGTGGATATTAACCGCCGATGGTGAAGAAATAAAGTCAGGAAAAATTGAAAATCTTTCAATTAGAGCTGAACAAAGTGATGTGTTGAGGTTAAAAAGTATGTACCCCTCTATGGAACCCGGTATTAAGTACTATTTAAACCTTTATTTGCGCGGTTCCGCACAGAATGGATTGCTAGATAAAAATCATGTCTATGCTCACGAGCAGTTCCAATTATTAAATCCGATAATTAGTCCTCCTTTGAATGTAAGAGGTGAGGGTTCGTTATCTGTTGTGAATAGTGAGAGCGAACTGATTGTCAAATCAGACACTTTTAGTGTTCTATTTGTTCGAAGCACTGGTCTACTAACAGACATCCACCATTATGGTCGCTCATTACTGCTGTCTCCACTAAAGCCAAATCTATGGAGAGCACCTACAGATAATGATTTTGGAAATTATATGCATGATTGGGCAAAAGTTTGGGCTCAGTCAGATCAAAATCGAGTGGTGGAGTCTTTGACATTGATGAAGGACTCTCCAGAGTTAGTTAAAGTCTCCGCTAAATATAAAATTTATCATTCTGACAATGGAGTCGCTGCGACTTGGGAATCAATATTTGAAATATTCCCTGGAGGCGATATAAGAGTTAGAAATCATTTCCTAAAGATGCCAAACCAACCAGAATTGCCTAGGGTGGGCATGAATATTCACCTAATTAAAAACTATGACCAAGTGGAGTGGTTTGGAAGAGGTCCATTTGAGAACTATAGAGACAGAAAAACCGCAGCAATAGTTGGGCGATTTAAGAATAAGGTCTCAGATCATTACGTACCTTATGTTAGGCCTCAAGAGAATGGCTATAAAACAGACAGCAAATGGTTTTCTTTAAGGGATGAGGACAATTCTCAAGGTGTTTATATTGTTGCCGAGGATCAAATGGGATTTAGTGTTCATCATAATATTCAAGAAGACTTCATCCCAAAAGTAAAAATTGCGATAAACAGTTGGGATGAAGAGGGTGCTCAAAATAATCCACACAGAGTTAATACGCATGTGAATGATATTTTCACTCGTGATTTAGTCTCGGTCAATATCGATTTTGATCAGATGGGAGTAGGTGGTGATGATTCTTGGGGAAGTAAGACTTTGAGAAAGTATTCACTTTCCGGCTCTGAATACCGGTATGGATTTTGGTTACGTCTAGTGAAATCTGAAGAAGTGTTGTACTAACACTAATCTGGATTAAGGCAGTTTATCGATCATTGAAAAAGTTCATGATAAGAGGCCAAGTCTCATCAAAATTGTATGTATGGCCCATTTGACTCCCTCTACAATCAAGGACCGACGGGAAGGAATTAGTATTTCGACAGAAGTTCCAGCTACGGCATTCGAGTGCCGATGCGATATTTATGCTTGTTGTGGTGGGTGGCACGGACGTATCACAATCAAGCGCCTCAGCCCATTTTTCGGTAATTGCGGTAGCTCCAGTATAGTAATATGACTCGCCATCCGTTGTCGTGGTAAAGGACTTATCATCCCAATTTCCTGGTGGAACCGTGGTGTCAAGCATCCCCGTTACCAGAATTACGGGCAGCCCATCCGACTTGATTGGTTGATCTAAATATCCTCGATGCGGTAGGCCTATTATTGAAGCTACCGCTCGGAAGATATCAGCTGTAGCCTCGTTGGTTCCGAGATCCCAGACAAACTGCCCTCCATTGGAACCTCCAGCGGCAAAAATACGATCACTATTAATACAAAGATTTTCTTGGACTTGAGTTACAAGAGAGTTGACAAAGCTCATGTCATCATCTTGGCACTGCGTCCACGAGCAAGTGTTCTCTGCAATACCTGCGCAAGAGGGATATGTATAGTTTGGTGTCGAATTTGTATCGCAAATTTTCTCTGAATCATTTTCGACAAACGAATTAATTCCATCGCCATCCAAGCCCGTTGTCGACCCGCTCACGGACCAAGACGCTGCTCTTGATTCTGATGAACCAAGTCCGACTGGTGCAATCATTATGTAGTTATGTTCATCCAGTTGATTTCGGACAGTCTCATTACCCAGAAATGCGTTCTCATCTCCTCCCCAACCATGGAATGCCAGTATCAACGGAGACGGAGTATCGCTCTTATAGCTGCTCGGTATATACACTCGCATCTGGCGATCAATTCCATTGTGTTTGATTGACATTGAACCTGCATCCCAGTTTGTCCCTGGACATGAGCCATTATCAACTGTTTGTGGACCACTAGATGGAGGTGTTTCAATGTAATTATCGGAGGTACCTCCGCCGCCGCAGCCGACCAGAATAAAAGTCAGGATCAGAGGGATTGAAGGTAAACTGCCGAAGGGTTCTTTACTATGGCTTTGTTTTTGCGTTTGACTTGCGCAGGTTTGTGTAAGTAGCCACATTTTTGGAATAACCAGTCTCATCAGAAAATAGTTCATAATCGTTTCCGCCCCTCCCTCCGAAAATCATGGTGGCACTAGACCATTTGATTGTCAAAGATATGATCGGATTAAGATAGTACGATTAGGTCAACTAAGGCTTGACGAAAAAACAACTTAAGAGCATGATTTGGAAGCGAATAAATTAAAAAATAATATAAGAAACAAGCACAATCAAAAGTATAAATAAGAGGAGGTTTTTCATGTTCAAAGTGAAATCATTTTTGACTAAGTTGGCCATTCTGCCTTTGCTAGCTTTTGGAATTGGAGCGTCTGCAGATGAAACCTGTATGTCTCCATATATGGCTAAAATCGTAGGGCAAGAGGATTTTGTTTATGTTTGGACACTCGGTAAAGAGGGTCTTGGCGATGAGCAAGATAAGTTGGTTACGATAGATGTAAATCCGGCTTCTCCTGACTACGGCCAAGTGGTGCATACGCTTTCCGTTGGTGGTCGTAATGAGGCGCATCATTCTGGATTTTCAGATGATCGACGCTTTCTTTGGGCCGGTGGTTTAGATACTAATAAGATCTTTATCTTTGATGTTCATTCAGATCCCGCAAGACCAAAGCTCCATAAAACGGTTAACGACTTTGTTGCCAAAAGTGGAGGTGTTGTGGGACCTCATACTTTTTATGCTTTGGCGGGTCGGATGATGATCACTGGACTGTCGAACAATAAAGATCATGGTGGTCGCACGGCGATGGTGGAATATTCTAATCAAGGAAATTATATTGCCACTCATTGGCATCCTACCGACCAGGATTTACGTGGTGCTGAAAAAACGGGCAAGTATGCTGATGGATACGGATACGATGTGCGGGTTTTACCCAGACGAAACGCTATGTTCACCTCTAGCTTTACCGGTTGGACAAACTTCATGATGGATTGCGGAACAATGTTATCTGATGGCGAGGCTATGAAGCGCTTTGGTAATACTGCAGTAATGTGGGATTTGCATACTCGGAAGCCTAAGAAGGTGTTCGATATGCCTGGTGCTCCACTAGAGATTCGCTGCGCGTGGAAACCAAATAACAATTATTGCTTTACATCTACCGCTCTGACATCCCAAATTTGGTTGATGTATGAAGATGCTGGTGGTGAATGGCAAGCGCAGGCAGTAGGTGATATTGGAGATCCATCGAAAATACCGTTACCCGTGGATATATCTATTACCTCTGATGATAACGGATTATGGGTGCAAACTTTCATGGATGGTAAGACTCGCTACTTCGATATTTCAGATCCCTTTGCTCCCAAACAGGTTTATGAAAAAGTCATCGGATCGCAAGTGAACATGATTTCGCAAAGTTGGGATGGAAAGAGAGCCTACTTTACTTCCTCTTTACTTGATAACTGGGACAAAAAGGGTGATCAGGATGAACAATTCTTCAAAGCCTACACCTGGGATGGAGAGGAGTTAAATCTCGAGTTTACCGTAGACTTTAAAGCCGAAAAGTTAGGTAGTGCGCATCAAATGCGTTTTGGAGCCTATGGTTTATATGGACTCAAGCGCCCTTATGAGGCTAAGAGTCTTGTTGCCGATGCTAGATGAGATTATCTAGCAGTATCCTGTGGTTGCTTGGGCTGCTAATTATCAGCAGTCCAAGTGCCGCTGAGCAGTCGGGTCGTCAGGGCGTATACTTGGCGCCAGGCTGGGGTAAGCTCTCGTTCAAAGCGCCAGACCCTGGTAGCTACTATTTGCCTGTCATGCAGCGATCAACTGGCGGAAAGTTGATTGCTACGGACGGTCAGCAGGTAGATCTTGCGGATCTATTGCAAGACAAAGTCACCTTGTTAAGTTTTATATATCGCACATGCGATGATGTAAATGGTTGCCCATTATCGACAATGGTTCTGCGCACAGTTGCCTCTCGCATGGGTAAAGAACCAGATCTTGCTGAGGAGCTTAGATTGGTGACGGTCAGTTTTGATCCTCTAAATGACACTCCGGCTGCTATGGCTGACTATGAGAAGTCTATCGCCGATGGAATTGGACTGGACTGGCATTTTTTAACCAGTGAATCAGATGAAAAGATAGAACCAATTCTTGAAGCTTATGAGCAATTCGTAGTGAGAGATGTTTCTAGTGTAGATGGCAAGGGAAAGTTCTCTCACATTTTGAGAGTTTACCTTATTGACCAAAGATCACAGATTCGCAATATTTATAATCTCTCATTTTTACACCCCGACATTCTTGTCAATGATGTAAAAACGCTAATGATGGAACGTTTGCCAGAGTCCTTAGCGAAAAGAATCTAATGCGAATATTTTGGGTCCTACTATTTAGCTCCTTTATAGCTACTGCAGAGCCTGTAGGAGATGTCCGTCTTGCTCCTGGTGACTTTAAAGGTGGCTATGACAAGCTTGACTATGAGACTGACTCTCTTAGTTTGCCGGCAAGAACGGGTATTGATGCGGATCTTATAGGCAATATCAAATCAGAACACCTTGGATTACCCTCTTTTAGTGCGTATCAGCAAGAAGCCCCTGATGCGTCAGCTATCGCCTTGGGAAGGAAGTTGTTCTTTGATCGGCGTCTATCTCGCAATAAAACGATGTCTTGTGCGATGTGCCACATTCCGGAGCAGGGTTTTACGAGCAATGAGCTCAAGCGGCCGATAGGTGTGGAGGGACGCAATCTTAAACGCAATGCGCCTACGCTGCTGAATGTTGTATTTAATCGCCGCCTATTTTGGGATGCGCGCGAGAGCAATCTTGCGCAGCAGGTTTGGTCACCGTTATTAGCCGAAAATGAAATGAATAATCCATCTGTAGGGCATGTACTTGAGCAACTTCACTCAGATGAAGAGTATTTAGATATGTTCATGAATACCTTTGGTGAGACGGCGAATATTATGAACGTTGGCCAGGCACTAGCCCAATATCAACAAAGTCTTATTGGAGGAGGCTCTCGTTTTGATCAATGGTATTTTGGCAGAGAGAAAGCTGCATTAAATACGCTGGAGCAAAAGGGGTTCGCTGTCTTCATGGGTAAGGGTGCATGTCAGAGTTGCCATAATATCAGCGATAGCTATGCTCTTTTTACTGATCACCAATTACACAACACAGGAGTAGGCTTTGAGGAATCCATGCGAAAAGATCCACAATCTATTACTGTCCAATTAGCGCCAGGAATTCAAGCTTCGGTTGATCAAAGTCTAATTAGGTCTGTGGGTGAGGAGAAAGAAAATGATCTAGGATTGTATGAAGTTAGCCTCAATCCGATGGATCGTTGGAAGTACAGAACTCCAAGTTTACGGAATATCGCCGTTACAGCACCCTATATGCATAATGGAGAGTTTTCTTCCTTAGATGAAGTCATACAGTTTTATAATTCCGGCGGAGCTCCAAACGAATTGCTTAGCCCATTGATTCGACCATTAAATCTAACTAATCATGAACATCTAGCATTAAAAAAATTTCTAAAATCTCTGACAAGCAATAATTTGCCCGAGCTAGTGCTTGATGGCTTCGCCGCGCCGGTGGGCGATGTTTTGTGACAGTATGGGGTTACAAGAAAAGTAAGGGATTCTGACGTTATTGAATTATACATAAAATCACCCTCGCGGCGCGGAAATCATCCATTATTTCAAATCTCCGACCACTTATCGGTCTTGTCAATGTTGTCATTCTCATCTGGATGCGTAGCTTGTAAGCCACCATCAGCATAGCGATGATTGACCTCGCTGTGATGTTGTTCGTCAGCGCGTACATGCTTTATAAGATCGGCCAGCTTGGCATTGGCAGTCATGCCGTAATAATCTATTGCTAATTGTGGAGCCGGTACGTTTTCCATAGCGCCGCTCTCCACTAGTTCTAAGTACTCTGTATAACTAAGCACTGCTTCCTCTTCAAAATAGGCAACCATCCTGTGTGCGGTGCGGTTATCGACTAGGTACATAACTAAATAAAAAATACTAAAAGTAAACTGTGCAACGAGCACTAACCAACGTTCAACCCAGTTCGGGTTAGCGATCTCAATAAAAAACATCAAGTGCATCCTTTCATTCTCTGCTTCAGCCAGCAACTCTCTAATATCAGCACCATAGCCTGTCTTCATTTTCCGTAAACTCGTAAAATGTAATAACATCCCAGCTACCATACCTGGCACCCCAGCGACTGTCTCCAGCACAACAGCCCTATGTCCATACCTTTTTGCAAAAAATGTGTCAGCGATGAACCTGAAAAACTTAGTCATCGATTTGGCTATTTTATCTCTCATAAAGATCTCCGATCTAGAGGGTTTTTCGATGCTACATTTGGCCTAATGAGTGAGTTATAGCTACGCAAATAGCAGTTTTTTGGATTGTCAAAATCGAGTCGTTAGGGAAGGGAAGTTCGCTTGAGTAACAGTGATCTAGAAAATAGAATTTTAAAGATAACAGGCTTCTTCAATAATTGAGGTATAAAAAAACAGAGCCGAAGCTCTGTTTTTTAATTTAGTCCGAGTTCCCCAGGCGTCTAAAGTGAGATTTCTCTTCAGCTCCTTGGATGGTATCTCTTCACCCTTGGTGGGTCGCAAAGCTCTCTTTTTCGCCGACTCTTTGCTACGCTTTCATCCTGAGGACTCTACCGCCGCCTCCCCTCAAGTTTCCGTCTGCAGATGGTCCCTTGTCAGTCGTCGGCCGGTTTTCTAATACTACTGTTAGGCGTAAAGATGTCAAGAGTTTTTCGTTAAAAAAACTGAAAAAGATGCCTTTTTTTTAGCATTTTGAATTCAATAAAAATAAAACAATAGGTTATTCAATGAACTTAATAACTTACATTAAGAAGTCAGAAGTGTCCCTCTGATTTTGACTATAATTCAAACTGTAAATTGACATTAAAAAGCGAGAAGATTAATAAATAAGAATAAAAATTTAACTCAGATAATTTAAGTGGCGCACCCGGAGGGATTCGAACCCCCGACCAAGTGGTTCGAAGCCACCTACTCTATCCAGCTGAGCTACGGGTGCGTTTAAGCAGGACGCCAGTTTAACGTATTTAATATTAAATTCTAGTTTAAAAGGTCTATCGTTCTAAATACCGCAATTTATTTTGGACCCCATTCCATTCATCAGCATCGGCAAAGGGTTCTTTTTGTTCGGTTATGTTTGGCCAAATCTCTGCAAGTTCACTATTTAGCTCGATAAATGCCTCTTGCCCCTTTGGTACTTCATCTTCAGCATATATAGCGTCTATCGGGCATTCGGGTTCACATAAGGCGCAGTCGATACATTCATCAGGGTGTATGACTAGGAAGTTTGGCCCTTCATAAAAGCAGTCAACAGGACACACCTCCACGCAATCGGTATGCTTGCATTTAATGCAATTTTCACCAACGATAAATGTCATTAAGTTATTCTCGTTTTAAGATTCAGCCAAAAATCGGCGGCATTATATCAGGATGTGAGCAATGAATTTGATTAGTTGCGTCAATAATTAATAACTTTTTTAACTTTGAAAAAACCCATATTACATCAATAGTTTTAGCTCATAAATTAGATCCAGAGCCTGTTTTGGTGATAGTTCATCGGGGTTGATCGATCCGAGTTTTCTCTTTAATTCCGGACTCAGCTGATTTATAAACATTTCTTCTTGCGAAGGTGAGCTAATCTCTTTTTGTTTAGTCTTGGAAGTTGTTGCGTTTAGACTGGAACTTTCTAGTTTCTTTAGTTCTGCTCGAGCTAAGCTAATCACATCACTTGGAATACCCGCTAGCTTTGCGACTTGTATACCGTAGCTTTGATTGGCAGGGCCTTCCTGGACGCTATGTAAAAATACAATACTGTCTTTGTATTCAGTTGCATCCAAATGAATATTAACTGCGCCTGGAATTTGCTCTGGTAAAGATGTTAATTCAAAATAGTGAGTGGCAAAGAGAGTGAATGATTTTATTTTATCTGCTAAGTAGTAAGCGCATGCCCAAGCTAGAGATAGGCCGTCAAAGGTGCTTGTTCCTCGTCCTACCTCGTCCATTAGTACTAAGCTGCGTTCTGAGGCATTATGCAGAATATTAGCTGTCTCAGTCATTTCAACCATAAAAGTAGATTGACCCCCGGCTAAATCATCAGACGACCCAATTCTGGTGTAAATCCTATCAGTTAATCCGATAGTGGCTGAGCTGGCGGGTACAAAACTTCCGATCTGCGCTAGAAGCACAATAAGGGCGGCTTGCCTCATATATGTAGACTTTCCACCCATATTGGGGCCTGTAATGACAAGCATCTTGCGCTGATCATTCATCATGAGATGGTTAGCGATAAAGGGTTCAGTTGACACCTGCTCCACGACCGGATGACGGCCATGTTTTATGTCTATACCAGCTTGATTCTGGAGTTTGGGGAGGCAAAAATTGAGACTATAGGCCCTCTCAGCGAGGGTGTTTAGTACGTCTAATTCGGCGATCGCTAACGCAAAATTCTGCAGTGCTATTAGATCCTTATTTAGAGTTTCTAGTAATTCTTCATAAAGATATTTTTCTCTAGCTAGAGCTCGACTCTTAGCGCTCAACGCTTTATCTTCAAATATTTTCAGCTCAGGAGTAATAAAGCGCTCTGCATTTTTTAGTGTTTGTCGGCGAATATACTCAACGGGGGCATTTTCACTTTGCCCGCGTGAGATTTCAATGTAATAACCATGGACTCTGTTATACCCCACTTTAAGAGTTGAAATCCCAGTTGCTTGCTTCTCTCTCTCCTCTATATCTAGTAAAAAATCTCCAGCATTACTATTTAATGATCTGAGCTCATCGAGCTCATTGTCATATCCATCGGCAATGACTCCGCCTTCGCGAATAACCATTGGTGGATTTTCTTGAATTGATTTTTCCAGTAGCTCCACAAGATGCGGCATTGGCTCTGCTAAGGTAAGTAAGTTTTTTATATGAAGGACTTTACAGTCTATTAAGTTTTGGTGGACTGCTGGTAATGCTGCTAATGATTGGCATAGGCGAGTTAGATCTCTTGGCCTAGCTGATCTCAATGCAATTCTGGTTAAAATACGTTCTACATCACCAATTTTGGTCAAATTTTCACGAAGGATCTCGTGAAGAAGGTTTTTTTGAAGTTGCTCCACCGAATTTTGACGGTTTTCAAGAGTCTCTAAATTTCGTAGAGGTCTATTTAGCCAGCGGCGCAATAGCCGGCCACCCATGCTTGTTGAAGTCGTATCTAAAATCTTGAAAAGAGTGTTTTCCTCGCCCCCGGACAAATTAGTATCTAGTTCCAGATTTTTTCTACTTGAAGCATCCATCAGCACCGCCTCGTCCCGATTTTCAACTCTAATAGACTGAATATGAGGAAGATTACTTCGCTGTGTATCTTTAGCGTATTGAAGAAGGCATCCAGCGGCAGCAATTGCTGCGTGCAGATGATCGCAGCCGAAGCCTAATAAATTTCGGGTAGCAAATTGTTTTGTAAGTAGTCTTGTAGCAGTATCCAGATCAAATTCCCAGGGGTTACGTCTACGGATGCCATTTTGGTGCCCAAGAAATGGAAGTTCTGACATATCTTCTGAGATTAATATTTCAACCGGCTTTAATCGTTGTAGCTCAGCATGCAAATCAGTGGCATTTTCAACCTCAAACACTTGGAACTGTCCACTACTCATGTTTAGAGTGGCAATTCCAAAAATATCAGCACTAAGGTTAATGCAACATAGGAGACTGTCGCTACGATCATCCAGGAGAGCTTCGTCGGTTAGTGTTCCCGGAGTCAAGACACGCATTACTTTGCGCTCCACTGGGCCTTTGCTTGTCTCTGGATCTCCGACCTGTTCGCAAATAGCCACAGAGATACCTTGCTTTACCAATTTTGATAAGTATCCATCCGCGGCGTGGTAGGGTACACCGCACATAGGTATAGGGTCGCCATTGGACTTACCCCGAGCTGTTAAAGTTATGCCTAAGAGCTGACTGGCTCGTTGTGCATCTGCAAAGAATAGCTCGTAAAAATCACCCATTCGATAAAACACTATATCGTCGGGATGGTCAGCCTTTATACGCAGGTACTGCTGCATCATTGGAGTATGGTTAGGTTTTAATTTATCGTTCATAAGAGAATCTAAATTACGGCTGTTATTTTATTTCGACACCTGAAAAGAGTATGACATATATGCAGTTAAAACTAGTGTCTCTTGTTGGAGCAATTCATAATAAATTGTAGAATGCGGTCGCTCAATTCTAAAAATTCTTATTAAAAGGGATTCGTTGATGGGAAAGTATGATTTTGGTTTCATTGGTCTTGCTGTAATGGGCCAAAATTTAGTACTCAATATTGAATCCCGCGGTTTTTCCGTTGCAGTCTTCAATAGAACATCATCGGTAACTGATTCATTCATTGCCAGTCATCCAAGAAAATCTCTCATTGCTACCCATTCTTTGCGTGAGCTAGTAGATCAGTTACAAAAACCCAGGATGATACAAATCATGGTTCAGGCTGGAGCGCCAGTAGATGCCGTCATAGAAAGTTTAATACCTCTGCTGGATGAGGGAGATATGATTATCGACGGAGGTAATACTTTATACACTGACACTATTCGGAGGGAAGAATATGTAGTTAGTAAAGGTCTTAAGTACATAGGCGCTGGAGTTTCTGGTGGTGAGGAGGGTGCACTTAAAGGTCCTTCAATAATGCCCAGTGGCAACCCATCGAGCTGGGATATGGTGCGACCTATTTTTGAGGCCATTTCTGCTAAAGTTGACAACGAGCCGTGTGTAACGCATATCGGATTGGGGGGTTCAGGTCATTTTGTAAAGATGGTTCATAACGGGATAGAGTATGGAGATATGCAACTTATTTGTGAGGCATATCATATTTTTAAGGCGGCAGGCTTTTCAAATTTTGAAATAGCAGATATTTTCGATGAATGGAATAGCGGTGATCTTGAGTCGTACCTGATTGAAATCACAGCGAATATATTTAGACAAAAGGATCCAGTTTCAGGTGAGGACTTGGTAGACTTAATATTAGATAGAGCAGGCCAGAAAGGCACCGGTAGATGGACTGTTTTAGCGGCTGTTGAGGAAGCAGTTCCTCTGTCAACTATTGCGGCATCAGTGGAAGCGAGAACTTTATCCTCGCTTTTGGATAGCCGAACAGAGGCTTCTAAAATACTATCTGGACCTGATAATTGGTACCTCAACTTTGATTCATCTAAGAAACCTGAGCTGATAGGGCAGGTGAAAAATGCACTTTATGCATCTAAGGTCGTCTCATACGCGCAAGGTCTCGATTTAATATCCTCTGTGGGAAACAAATACATGTGGAATCTTGATCTGGCTGGAATTGCCAAAATTTGGCGTGGGGGATGCATTATAAGAGCTAAATTTTTAGGTCGCATCTCTGAGGCGTATCAGAATGACCCGTCACTATCAAATTTAATGTTGGATCCTTTCTTCTCTAGTGCCATGAATGCCTCTCAATCTGATTGGCGCGAAGTAGTTTCCTTAGCGATTAGGGGAGGTATTCCAGTGCCATCGTTAAGTAGCGCTCTTAGCTACTACGATGCCTATCGATCTAGCCGCCTACCAGCAAATCTATTACAAGCTCAACGAGACTTCTTTGGAGCACACACGTATGAGCGGGTAGACGCGAAGAGAGGAAAGTTTTTCCATACAGATGATTGGCCAGAACTTCAAAATTAGGTTAGCTGGGTGCTAAAACGTATATTTGAGTTCTACCGAAATATTCCTGCCATCTCCTACAAAGTAGCGGTAGCTGCCGAAGGCATAGTCCGCCCGATCCGCTATTAGCTTATCGGTAATATTGTTTACGTGAGCAGAAAACTTCCAATTATTTACAGTCTGCTGGAGGTGTAAGTTTAGTACTTTGTGTCCCGCATACTGATGTAAATTTTGGGGATCTAAGAAATATTTTCCAAGATACAACCATTCAAGCTCAGCAGAGGTTCGGCTAGATGGTTCATAGAGGATATGAGCGCTTCCTTGCCAGCGAGGAGCTGTATCGATATCATTACCTTTTATATCGACATCGCCATAGAGTCGTGCGTAACTATATTTATGTTTAGCCCAGGATGCTGAAGTCGTAAGTAGCCAGTCGTCACTTACTTGGAGGCGAGTTTGCCATTCAATGCCTTCATGCTCAGTCTGTCCATCATTGACCAAAAACCCTGCTGAATCCCTCACAATCACCTGATTTTTGCTCATTGTATATAATGACAATTCAGACGATAACCTATTTGACTGGTATCGCACTCCAGATTCTATGCTATCTATTTCTTCAGACTTGATAATGGAGGTCTCTTGTTCTTTTTGTAGTCGATACAACTCGTTTATTTGAGGAGCTCGATAAGCATTTGAGAATCGTACAAAAATACCGGTATTCCTATCCGTATCATAGAAAGCGCCCAACTGATAACTAAAGTTTTCGGTTTTATCTATCTGATCTTCTGGTCTGTAGTAGCGGCAACTTCCGTTTTGAGATGCGCACAAACTGCCATCATCTCTCGTACTGCCACTTATCATTCTATTCTTGTAGTCATAGCGTAAAGATTCAAATCTAAATCCACCTTCTAAGGTCAATTTTGGCGTTGGACTCCACTCAGAATTACTAAAAATTCCTAGCTGTGAACTATCCACTTCAAAGTCATAATGCTGTCCCTGAAATCTGACATTATCTGGAGTGCCTAGTACATTATTCTGAATTTCTGTTACCTGCATGTTAGCCCACTCGATATCCACACCAATCCAAGTTTTCGAGATTTCATTATGATTAAGTTGATAGGCTGATTGGAGGCCAGCGCTTGTTTGGCCATTATTTTCTTGAGCCTGGCCAGGAAGGTAGTGCTGTAAAAATGTCATCGAACTCTTTCTGAGATATGGCGTAACATTCCACCTTTCGTTACTGCCATTTCTAACCACTTCGCCACTGACCCGAGAGGAGAGGCGCATAGCAAAAGCATCTCTGTATGCTTCAGGATTTGGATTGACATTTCTGACTAATCTGTCTTTATATGAGTTGAATCCTTTTATGTAGCCGGCGGTCTCTTGGTTGAGATTAACCAAAGATAGGTGAGTTGAGGAAGAAAAGTTGTTGCTAGCCCAACCATGCTTTATCGAGAGCTTCTGCTGATCAAATCCGGAGTTATCTTTAAACCCGCCATCACTTACTCCGTTGGCAGCAACTTGGAGAGATTTTAACCCTTCCTCATTTTTCCATCCAATTTTCATTCGATGATAATTGTTGCTACCCACCTCAGTGGCTATGATATTACGTCTAACTTCCGGGGAGAGAGTGTTAATTACACCATGCATCGCATTTGAACCATAAAATACTGTTCCTGGTCCTCGCCATATCTCGACGCCAGACGCTTGCTCCGTATTAGCTTCAAAAAGTTGATTTACATTACACATACCCGTTGGCCTTATTGGGAGCCCATCCTCTGTGATAAGTATCTCCGCACAACTCCCCGCGCCGGTGAAAACAGGGGACCTGACGGAGGCAAGTAGTTCTTGTCCATTACCGCGACTGAGCCACACTCCAGGCACCCTTGCGGTCACCTGACTTATATGCGCATGAGCTATCCTCTGAAGTTCATCTTCTGAGACCTGTCCAGCATTACCTATAACTTTTGATTGACCTTCCATTAGGCGGCGACCAGTCACGACAACCGACTGTATTATCTCTTCATCGGAAAAGCTTTCTAGCGTGGCAGCACCATCGCTATAGGCATTGGTTGAATTAAAGTTAATTAAACCACCAAAAAGAACGACTAGGACGGGCCAACTTATTTTGTAAGACATTTGAATATTATCCGGGTCTAGTGAAGCATAGCTATTCTAAGTTGCTTCAATGAAATGTAAACTCTCAATACAGCTGGTTATCTTGAATTGGAACTTCAAGCATGTTGGAGTTATTCTTATCGGGTCCACCTACCATTTCGTCATAGGCGCTAGTGTGGGATAGAACGCTACTTTTTGCTTTTACTAACTTCATTATTTTCTGAAGCTCAATTAAATTGACTCCACGTAGGAGTTTAGAATTGCGATCCGTTACATAATGTTCATTCCCATCGATGACGGCTGAAACTTGATATAGGCTCAGATCTATTGAGTGATAGATTAGCTTGTCGACAACAAAGTACTGTTCTAACTTGTCAAGATTAATGCTCATTTGATTTTTTGCCCCATTTGTAGTTTTGATACGCTATTTCATCTTCTCAAGATCACGGTTTATCTTCAATATGAGCTAAGTTAGAGCCAAAAGTTTTCATGTCAAAATAAGACTAAAATTTCCGTAATTAGAAATGCAAAAAATGGGTGTTACCATACTCTGTTTTTATGTTATTTTTTCCCAAATGGAGATCTTTAAGGAGGATAGTTAATATGTCACTAAATCATGAAGAAATATTTAACTCCCAAATAAAAATCAGTGGATCCCATAGCTCAGTCTCTTTCGACTCCAGATGCATTCGCACTTACAAAGACGGTGAGCTGCTGTTGGAGTTGCCTCATCTGTGGTCTCGTGACAACTGCCCTTGCGATGATTGTCGAGTCGTAGCGACTCAGGAAAAGTCTTTTATTCTGAGTTCGGTACCCTCAGATATTTGTCCTAGTGAAGTTAAGTTGCATGATGATTTTCTTTTAATAGATTGGCCAGATGGACATCAATCAAGTTTCAACTTAAATGATGTTTTGTCTCTCTCTGTGCCAAGGCACTCTGCTCCAAAAAGTTGGGGCGCAGATTTTTTGCCAGATTACTTTAACTGGAATGACTTTTTAAAAGACGATTCTAGGACGTGCTTGGCTCTGGAGTCTTTTTTAGCTAATGGCGTGATAGTTATCGATAAAGCACCAGTTGAACCTGACTCTCTAGAGTTGTTAGCGCCAAGGCTGGGACCAATAAGGGAGGTTCTTTTTGAACGTATTCATAATGTTAGTGTCGATACTCACGTTTACAATGTGGCTCACACTCCCATGGCTCTTCCTCCTCACAATGATTTTGCTAGCTATAGTTTTCCACCAAGTGCTCAGGCTCTTCATATGTTGGTCAATGAGGCTGAGGGAGGTAATTCAATCATTGTCGATGCTTGGGCTATTGCAAGTCAGATTAGAGAAGAGATGCCAAGTCATTTTGCTGTTTTATGCGATTTCATGGTTCCGTTTCGAGAGTTCGATGAGTGCAATGAAACCTACGCGGTTGCTCCAATAATAAAATGTGATGCTAAAGGAGAAATTGAAAGCGTTCGGTTCTCGAATCAACTCATGCAGATGATTGATCCAAATCAAAAGGGAATAGAACAATTTTACTTGGCATATCATGACCTTTGCACTCGAATCACTGATGTTCAAAATAAGCGCAGTTTCCGTTTGGAGGGAGGCCAAATTTTATTGGTTGCGGCCCACAGAGTTTTGCATGCCAGGGAGTCCTTTGTCCCGCAGGGAAAAAGACATCTTCAAGATGCTTATTTTGAACTGGACAATATTGCAAACAAGTTAATTCTACTTAAGAATAAATTATCTTTATAAACTTACTACAGTTCAAATAAATCCAAGTTCTGTGGCACTTAATCACATGGATCATAATCTATTGAAGACTGATACTGTACAAGATGTTCGACTCAAGTCGCCAGTAAGAGTATCGATCATTGGCTCTTTACTGCATTTCTTAAAGCCCTATCGCCTCCAAATATTGATATTTATGTTAGCTCTTCTAATGACTGCTGCGATAACTCTGTCTATTGGGCAAGGTCTCAGGTTCGTGATAGATCGAGGATTTGTGGGTCAAAGTTTAGAGGGCTTGAATTTTGCTGTGACATTCATCATGGCTGCTGCGATTTTTATGGCTTTAGGTACTTATGTTCGATTTTATTTAATATCTTGGCTTGGCGAGCGAGTATCCGCAGATATCAGAACGGCTGTCTTTAGCCATATAGTTGGTCTTCATCCATCTTTTTTTGAAACTAATCGTAGTGGAGACATCATGTCCAGACTCACTGCTGATACGACTCTTCTTCAATCTATTATTGGATCATCTTTTTCAATTGCTTTACGCAGCGTCATTAGCTTTTTTGGTGCTCTTATTATGTTAGTTTTTACTAATGCAAAACTTTCTCTTATTGTTTTGATAGCAACACCAGTCATTTTTTTGCCAATACTGTATTTTGGCCGAAGAGTAAGAAACCTATCACGTCTTAGTCAAGATTCTGTAGCTAACGTTGGGAGCTACGCTGGGGAAATAATACAAAATATTAAGACCGTTCAGAGTTTCACTCAGGAGACCCTTGAAAAGAAAGCGTTTGGTGAAGAAGTTGAGCATGCTTTCACGGTCGCAAAGAAACGAATCAGACAGCGGTCTATTCTGACTGCAGCCGTTATTCTAGCTGTTTTCGGTGCTCTGTGTGCAATGCTTTGGTTTGGCGGCCGGGACGTCATCGTTGGCAATATGAGTGGTGGAGATCTTGGTGCGTTCATCTTCTATGCAACTCTTATGGCTTTGAGTTTAGCCTCTTTATCCGAAGTCTATGGAGAGATTCAACGGGCGATAGGTGCTGCAGAACGCTTAATGGAGTTGCTAAATGCGCCCGTGGAAATTTTTAGTCCCAGTTTCATAAAAGAACAAGCAGAGTCCCTTCCTGCGGAAATTAAATTCTCAGAGTTAAGCTTTTATTATCCTTCGAGACCAGATATTGCTGCTTTAGATACCTTTGATTTGAGCATATCGAAAGGGAAAGTAGTTGCACTCGTAGGGCCCTCTGGTGCTGGAAAGTCGTCATTATTCGCACTGCTGCAGCGTTTTTATGATCCTCAAGAGGGGAGTATCAGTTTTGGGGGATGTGATATCAGAGAGCTTGACCTCACAAGTCTTCGCAGACAAATAGGAGTAGTGGAGCAGCATCCAACTTTATTTACTGGAGATGTTATGTATAACATCCGCTATGGCATGCCAGATGCGAGTGATGATCAGGTTATCGAGGCAGCTAAAGCAGCTCATGCAGATGAATTTATAAGGCGTTTACCCGATGGATACAAGAGTGATTTAGGTGAGCAAGGTGTTCGCTTGTCTGGTGGGCAACGCCAGAGAATTGCAATTGCACGAGCGTTACTCAAAAATCCAAAGATATTGTTACTCGACGAGGCCACAAGCGCGCTTGATGCGGAGAGTGAAAAGAAGGTGCAATTGGCTCTGGAGAAGTTGATGGACGGAAGAACTACAGTGATTATTGCTCATCGACTGTCCACCATACTTCATGCAGATCTAATAGTTGTTATGGACGATGGGAAAAAAATTGCTCAAGGCAGCCATGAGGAGCTACTGAAGAGTAGCTCCTTGTATGCCCGACTAGCAAATTTGCAGTTTTCTGACCGTGGAAGTCAACAGGAAGCTAAGACGCTTGACGATTGATACGCTCGGCTGGAATCCAAGGGAATTTGGCCACTTTCGCGTTTAAATTTCGGTCGGGCGCAGCGATTTTTATTGTTGTCCCTAACGCTGAAATGGCAGTAGGAACATTTGCAAAGCCAATATTTTTACCAACTCTAGGTGAATATATACAGCGAGAGACATGGCCAACTATCATTCCCTTTCCGTTTAGGACAGGCCAAGGATTTTCTGGTGGGGCGATAATTGGGTCATCTTCAATCTCAATTCCAACTAATTGTCGAGACGGGCCGCACTCTTTGATCTTTTTAAGAGCCTCTTTACCGATAAAATCTATGTCTTGATCTACATCTACTAATCGGCCTAATCCAATGGTGTAAGGACAATCTTCACGAGTTATATCAGACACATAGGACAGCAATCCACCTTCTATGCTTCTTATGCAGTTTGGAGCCGCTGGGGCAATATTGAATTCTTGACCCGCCTTTTTAACAATTGACCACAATTTGTTTCCAAGCTTCCCATCTCTGAGATAAAGCTCATAGCTTATTTCTCCACTCCAACCTGTGCGTCCTATGACTAGGGGGATTCCATTGAGAGATGTTTCTCTTGCTCTATAGAAGCGGAGATCATCATGTTGGCCATCAAATAATTTATTGATCAGTGCTGGAGCCTTTGGTCCACCGATCTGGAGAGGCGAAACATCGGGTTCAAAAACCTTGACATCAAACCCTGAATTAATTGCGACACCCTGAATCCATAGGAGAACATCACCATCTCCTGGAGAAATCCAAAATTGATCAGGCTTCAATCTAAGAAGCACGGCATCGTTTATGATGCCTCCGGTATGATCTGTGAGTACGATATAAAGGCAGTGACCAATTTCGCACTTCTCTAGATTTCTTGGAGTTATCATCCGCACAAGTTTATATGCATCAGGACCATTAATTTCTATCTGGCGCTCTACTGAAACATCCCACATTGTTACATCATTCACCAAGCTATTGTATTCGTCAGTTCCATCCGCATAAGCGGTGGGCATATACATGTGGTTGTAGACGGAAAATGCTTTAGCTCCATCGTTTCGCGTGGAATCGAAAAAGGGCGATTTCCTGACTCGAGCGCCAAATGAAATCAAAGCAGGTTGAGTATTCTGTAGCATAATCTGACCCCATTAATGCCAGTGATTTTTGCGGATTTTAATCCTAAAATATCTGAGATGTAAATCAAAATTTCCATCTTTTTTTTGAAGTATTTATTTGTCTCAAAAGCGACATTTAAATACTTAATACCACCATGAAAATACAGTTTTTTGGTCGTCCTAATTTATGAAATGGTTAGCATTCTGAATATATAATTAAGATAGATTTAATCAGCTTTAAACTAATTACGACTAATGTTGTTTGATTTGATTTTGGAGGGATATTGACGATGAGAGTAAAAGTTAATTAGGGAGGAAATTTGAAGCTACTCTTAAGACAACGATTAAACTGATTTTAAATATCTTTATCGTTTGTTGGATGATGATCGCCTTTCATGAGCACAACGTATAAGGCCCCATATTAGCGTATACTAGCTGTAATCTCCCTAACAATAATAAGAAGCTCTCATGAAACGACTAATACTTTTTTTTTGCTCAATAACGATGGTTTCATGTTCTGCCTTTCAATCCAGCAGTGGCGGGCTTTATGAGAAAAAATTCCAGGTTCAAACTTCCAGTGGACTTGTTAGTAATGATCCCGGTAAACCGGACCTTGGGTTTTTTGTATGGCAGGATATTCCATTTGCTAAGCCTCCCGTAGGAGACCTTAGATGGCGTGCTCCAAGACCCCTAGATAGCCCAAGACGAATCATTTCTCCCAAAGATGACACGGCCTGTGTCCAAAAGGCAAGTGTCTATGCAGGTGCCACAGGCAAAGGAATAGTCGGCTCAGAAGACTGCCTCTATCTTGATATTACTGCTCCAATTGACTTCGAGGACAAATCATATCCTGTCATGTTTTGGATTCACGGTGGTGGCAACACCTCAGGTCTGAAAGATTATTATGACTACAGTAAACTGGTCTCAACCCGCGGCGTTGTGGTGGTGCGAACAAATTATCGCTTAGGGGCTCTTGGGTGGTTCACTCATCCTTCAATTCAAGGTAGCCAAGAGGGCACTGATAAGACTTCTAATTTTGGCACTTTAGATATTATCCAGTCGCTAAAATGGGTTCAGGCAAATATTTCAAAATTTGGGGGTGACCCTACGAACGTAACAATTTTTGGAGAATCCGCTGGAGGACATAATGTTTTCGCTTTGCTCTCCTCACCCATGGCTGATGGATTGTTTCACAAAGCAATATCCCAGTCAGGATATACCTCGAGCTACTCTTTAGAAGATGCTGTTAATGAAAATGGAACCAATAGGCTCATCGAGCGAGGGTCATCTCAAATTATTGATAGGGAGTTTGGTTCGGGAGTTGATAGAAACGTACTTAGGTCTAATCTTAAAGAAATGGATGCGAGAGCGTTCATTGGACTCTACTACCAAGAGGAGGGAATAGACAGCATCCCTCTTACGACTCGGGACGGCATAGTTATCCCTGAAATTGGCCTATTGGAAGCTCTTAGTCGACCAGAATATGCTAAAAACATCCCTGTTATGGCTGGAGCGAATAAAGATGAGGTATCCTTATGGCACGGCCTACATAGATATTTTATAGATGTGAGTTATCCACTTAGTAAACTATTGCCTCCTGTCATTAAATTAAAGAATCCAGATCTGTTTGATCATTGGGTCAGGACACGATCTCATGCTTGGAAGCTTCGAGGCGTAGATACGCCTCTAACAGCTCTCGAAACGGCTGGTTATTCAAAGCTCTATGCCTATCAATTTGACTGGGATCATCAGAAATCCTCTATGTTTGCGGATATACCCAGTATTATCGGAGCAGCGCACGGAACGGATATATCTTTTGTGACGGGCGATTACAAATTTGGACCCATCTCATCGTATGTTTACCCTGAAGGCCCCAATCGCAATGAAATGGAGAAGACGATAATGGATGCGTGGACGGGATTCTCCAGATCTGGAACTCCAGACACTGATATGTCCATTCATTGGCAGCCTTTCGAAGGAACTGCCCCAGCCTTTTTGCATCTTGATAAGGACGATTTATTGAGAGTAGGCTTCGAGGAGTATTCCATGGAGAGTTTGCTTGACTCTGTTGCAGAGTCTGGTGTCTCTAACTTACTCCAAAAGTGTATGATTGTTTGGGAGTCCTCTATTAACATTGGCGATCCGTTAGTTGATCTTGTGGATATGTGGCAAGGAGGTCAATGTAACAAGTATGATGTTCTTCAGGAGCAAAAAGATATCCAATATAGGCTCATCTCGGAATTTGGTAGTGTCACTATTGACTAGTTTCTCCGATAGTTTTCCAACTCCATTGGACTATTCTTGAGTATGTTAAAGCGTCTTACTGAAGCTCTTCACATCCCAGCCAGTTGGTATCGACTGCTCCTATTACTCGCCTTGTCTCTTTTCTTTATCAATGTTGGTGTCGATCATTTCATAAATCCTAATTTCTATTTAAATATCATGCCTGACTACTTACCTTTTCATGCAGAAGCCGTTTATTTGAGTGGTTTTTTTGAAATATTAGGTGGCATTGTCGTTCTCATTCCAAAATTACGTGCTTTAGCGAGATGGGGCCTGATTTCCCTTCTAATAGCTGTATTTCCAGCCAATATATATATGGCTATGAATCCTAATGTATTTCCAGAATTTTCGCTGGCGCTTCTTTATTTTAGGCTTCCCCTCCAGTTTGTCTTTATTTTTTGGGTATTAAAAGCAACGGAGATGGTTCGCGACTAAACCCTACCCCTAAAAAATAGGATACTGAATTGGTATTTACTTAACTTTTAGTTTAAAAAAGAAATGTTGACTAAGAAATGGTAGCCGTCTCTGAGTAGGGGTGCCTTTGATGAATCTTAATTCCAAAATACGAAGTGAAAACAAACACCGCTTTGACAGATCCGTGTCAGAGGCTTATGCCAAGCAATATGAGACGATGGCTGGGACTCCAGTCTTTATGATTGACAGAGAAGGTAACTTTTATTCCTTCAAAAGCGCAACATGGATCAAGAGTCGAAGATGTAATCATTGGGTTTGAATGCATCGAGACTGAAAAAATCCATATCTTTAATCTTGCCAATTTTTTTATCTTTAAACTTTGTAGATCTCTTTTCCTTTATCTCAAACATATATAAACTTTCCCGATGAACTCTAAGATAAGTGAATATTCAAACCAGTTAGGTTTATCTCTTTTGGAACATTCAGCGACTGTTGTGACGGCAGAATCTTGCACGGGTGGTGGAATTGCATCTGCGATAACGGATGTTGCGGGAAGTTCCAAATGGTTTCATTGTGGTTATGTGACTTATTCTAATCACTCAAAAATGCGTGATTTAGGAATTTCTCCTGTTTTATTAAATGACAAGGGAGCAGTGTGTGAGGAGGTGGTGATTGAGATGGCTAAAAGTGCCGCTAGACTATCTGGAGCGAATTTTTCAATTGCCACTAGTGGGATTGCTGGGCCAGGTGGTGGCAGCGCAATAAAACCAGTTGGAACAGTATGGTTCGCTTGGCTTGGACCCCTTGGGGTGCGAAGTAAAAAGCATCAATTCTCGGGTGATCGTTATGCTGTTAGGGAACAGTCTATCGAAGTAGCCCTAAAAGAAATGTTGCAACATGTCTCTCAATGAACTACTGTACACACATACAGTAATTACGAATTTTTCTTAAAACTAATATTTATGAGGTAAATTTTATGGATGCCAATAAATCCAAAGCTCTTGAGGCGGCATTAGGTCAAATTGAACGCCAATTTGGAAAGGGAACAGTAATGCGGATGGGCGATAATACGCGTCCAGCAATTCCAGCAATCTCCACTGGGTCCCTAGGTCTTGATATTGCTCTAGGCATTGGTGGCCTTCCCAAGGGCAGAGTAGTAGAGATTTATGGGCCTGAGTCCTCAGGAAAAACAACGTTAACATTGCAAGTTATAGCTGAGGCGCAGAAGGCTGGTGGTACATGTGCGTTTATAGATGCTGAACATGCACTGGACCCAGTGTATGCTGAAAAATTAGGTGTTGTTATTGACGATCTTATAGTGTCTCAACCAGATACGGGAGAGCAGGCTTTGGAGGTTACTGACATGTTGGTCCGCTCTGGTGCTTGCGATGTTTTGGTTGTTGACTCGGTAGCGGCGTTAACTCCAAGAGCAGAAATTGAAGGTGAGATGGGGGATCACCATGTTGGTCTCCAGGCTAGATTGATGTCACAAGCTTTGCGTAAGCTCACAGGTAATATCAAAACAGCGAATTGCTTGGTGATTTTTATCAATCAAATTCGGATGAAGATTGGCGTTATGTTTGGCAATCCAGAGACAACAACTGGAGGAAATGCCCTAAAATTCTACTCATCTGTTCGACTCGATATTAGACGTATTGGGGCAGTAAAAGACGGAGATGAGATTATTGGTAATGAAACAAGGGTTAAAGTTGTAAAAAATAAGGTAGCGCCACCCTTTAAACAAACTGAATTTCAAATTCTCTATGGCAAAGGAATTAATCGTAATGGAGAGCTCGTAGATTTGGGGGTAAAGCATGGGCTTGTTGACAAATCAGGAGCTTGGTATGCATACAAGGGGAATAAGATTGGTCAAGGAAAGGCAAATGTCGGGGTGTACTTAACCGAAAATCCCGAGATTGCTGAGGAAATAGAGTCTCAAATAAGAGTCAAGGAATTACCACCAATGGCATCGGCCGAGACAAAAGTAGAACAGGATCTTAGCGACGAGTAATTATTCTAAGAGTATGAGAAGCTCGACATGGCAGGCAACTCTTGTCAAAAGGGAGCGATACAGCAGTGATGATATTAGATGAAGATATTACGCCGGGAAAAATACGGAATACTGCTCTTGGACTGCTTACGGGAAGAGAATTCTCGAGATTCGAGCTAGAGGCGAGGCTCAGAAAACGCTATGACAATAACGAGTTAATTAATGTTGTTTTAGATAAATTGGTGAAAGATGGCCTTCAGTGTGATTACAGGTATTCAGGAGCGTTCGTCAGATCGCGGATCGTCAGAGGCCATGGGCCCGCAAGAATTCGCTTGGATATTGCACAAAAAGGAATAGATGGCGCTCTACTTCGAAGAGTCTTCCAAGAAGAGGGGGTTAATTGGTTCGCATTGGCGAGAGATGTGGCGAAAAAAAAGTTTGGAAACAAAAGGGCTGTAGATAACAGAGAAATCTCCAAAAGAATGCGCTTTTTGCAGTACAGGGGATTTGATTTTGATCAAATAAAATATGCAATATCTTCATCTATCGACCAATAATCAGAACAAACATTAACTCAAGATTCATCAAAAATTTGAACAAGTCTCCCCTCAATCCAGCTTTTACCTTTCAGATCCGATATAAAACCGCAGTGCCCACCGTTTGGATGCAACTCAACAGTTAAATTGTCTATTTGTGGAATTTTGCTTAGATCTGCACGAGGCAGTATAGGATCATTTTCGGCACTGATGATATAAGCCGGGATTTCTAGCCCCTTTAATCTATCTCCAACCAGAGCATAAGAGGAAAAATAGGTTTTGGCATCCTTAAAGGGTGTAAATTTTGGTACAAAAGTCTTGTTTACATCATCAAGAGTTTTAACTTGAGCCAGGTCAGGACCAAAGCTAAGTTCAGGGAAGTGATTCAGTTTTTTTGTCAGTGACCGTGTCCATCGTCTGAAAAAATACTTCTCGTAGATGAAAAGACTTTTATTCAACTCACTCATCGCAGCATTTGGATCGATTGGGGGACAGATACCCACGGCTGCTCTCAAACCCAATTCTTTTGCTCGATCGGCGGCTATCCTCAATGTAAAGTTTGCTCCAAGAGAGAAGCCGGCGAGATAAATATATTTGAAGTTGTATTGGCTGGTAAAAGACTTTATTGCATCTCCAACTTCCTTTGTTAAGGTAGAATTGAAGACTTCCTTGTTTAAATGGTGACTTTCACCATGGTCGCGTAGATTCAATCTCAAAACATTGTAGCCTGCCATTAGAAGAGTGTGTGCCGTAGTAACTTGGTAAGCAGATTGGCTTGATCCTTCCCACCCATGAATCAGAACAACGAGACTCTCAGCAGTCTTAGAGCTTGTCTTTATCGGAGAGTTATCATACTCGGCTGTCAGTCTTACGCCATCGATTGTTTTGATGATGATTTGTTCTGATTTAAGTTGTCTAGCGATTTTTTTCGCTCGAAATTTTCGAGGACCCACACTATTCATAATACTCTGAATATGAGCATTTTCGAGATATCGAGGCGGTATAAACTTGGGGATTTTTGTATTAGTCATTGATTTTTAAATTCAGCATCCTTTGAGTTTTGCATGATAACTGCGGATTTAGATTGATTCCATTATCCAACATTAATTGGGATCAAAGTTAGAATTGGGTCACCTTTTTATCGCTTATCAAATTAAAGGACTGCCAAGAATCAACTCTTTACTGTGCTACCATTCACTTAAAAGAGAAGGAGGAATTGTGATGAGCAAAAGTTTTTATTTTTTATTTGTCTGTAATCTTATTTTTGTAAGCTTAGGTGCCAGCTTAGCTGTCTGGGCATCTTCGGATTTAGCTAATCAAGACTCCAACATAGATGGTGACAATCCCTCAAATTTAGCAAGTAGCTCTACTACGCTAAATCCTAAGGATTGGGGTATTCGTAATGGATGTGTTTCACGATCTCGAATTCGACATATAAATTTTATTGATGATGAAAAAGCTATTATCGATATGATGGGTAAAAAGAAAATTCTATTGACAATGAGAAGAGAATGCCGGGGTATAAAGAGGGACGGCTATATCACATATGTCAAAGGTAATCAGTTATGTGCCAGATTTGATAGGTTCCAGGTAATTGATTCTGGAATTTCCTGTGCGGTTGGCTCCTTAGAGCCATACATTGAGCCAATAGCGCCTGAAGATAGTTCTGATGAAAATGAAACAAGTGTTCAGAGTTAAGGTGAATTTCGATCTTGCGGTCTAAAGTTTTGAGTTGGGTCATCTCAATTCTTGCGCTTGTGTCATGTTCTGTATTGCTGGCCCTCGAGGCTGGAGATGAACTCACAATTAAAGATCAATTACAGCAAGGGAGTCTTGTTAAAGGAAGTATCTGCCCAAAATGCCAACTTGTTTATTTGGGAGAATATTTGAACACTACTGAAGATGGGACCTTTGTTTTTGGCTTGAGTAGGGATGCGCCGTCTGTCATCTATCTAACTTTAATTGATCCCCAGAATCATGAGACAAAGTATTCATTTCCTGTCAAGGCGAGAGTTTATGATACTCAAAGGATACAGGGTGTGCCTCAACGGACTGTAACTCCAAGCGAATCAGAATTAAATCGGATTAAGGAAGATGCGCGCATAGTTAGAAGTGCTAGAGAGCATATCACTGAGCGTACAGATTTTATGTCAGGTTTCATAAAGCCCGTCAATGGCCGAATTACTGGTGTATATGGAAGTCAGCGGATTTACAACGGGGTGCCAAAAAGTCCTCATTACGGGATAGATTATGCGTCTCCTGAGGGATCTATTGTTAAGGCGCCAGCTTCAGGATTAGTTACTTTGGCGCATGATGATCTATTCTATTCAGGAGGAACACTAATAATTGATCATGGATTTGGTCTAAGCTCTTCGTTTCTCCATTTAAGTTCGCTACTTGTTAGCCTTGGTGATGTGGTTAAGCAAGGGGATTCTATTGCTAAGGTGGGTTCCACTGGTCGGTCTACAGGCCCCCATCTTGATTGGCGAATGAATTGGCGAAAGGTTCGCATTGATCCTCAGTTAGTTTTAGAGTCATTACCAGCAAAACCTTAAATTTTCTTTTCAAAGACTACTTAATTTATATTTAGTTAAGATGCTTCCGATAGCGATCAAACGCTATTTTTATTACAATTGGCGTTTTAAGCGATAGGCGTTAGTTGTGGATAAAGAATTACTAAGCATTTTGGTGTGTCCGGTTAGTAAGGCGGCTCTAAGTTATAACAAAGATACTGAGGAACTTATTTGCGAAGCAAGCGGTCTGGCTTATCCTATTCTAGATGGGATACCTGTGATGCTTGAGTCTCGCGCAAGAGTTTTATCTGAGGATAAATCGGAATCAAAGACCAATGGGAAAACCTCCCATAATGACTGACGATGGGTTGATATATGTCTACTGAAACGAAGACGATTTTTACTAAGATTATTGAACGCGAATTACCTGCGGAGTTCTTGTATGAAGACGAATTTTGCATTGTTATTAGAGATATCAACCCTCAGGCGTCTGTCCATTTGCTCGTCATACCCAGAAAGCCTATAGCACGCTTAGTTGATTCGGATGAGCACGACCATCAGTTGTTAGGACATCTCATGCTAGTGGCGGGGAATATTGCGAAAGAAATGGGTGTGGGAGATGCATTTAGATTGGTGATCAATAATGGTGAGGGAGCAGGTCAAACAGTCCCTCATTTGCATTTTCACATTTTAGCTGAGCATTCTGAAACGCATAAATTTTCAGAGACTAACCTTTGAGAAGAACCTTTAAAAAGGTAAACATTGAGGATAGAGAAATCCGATGTATAGGCGATAAAAACTAATGAAGAGTGCAGAAATAAGAGACGCTTTTTTGAACTATTTTGCTGATAAGCAACATGAGATAGTTCCGAGTAGTAGTCTTGTTCCGGGAAATGATCCAACCCTATTGTTTACAAATTCAGGAATGGTCCAGTTTAAGGATGTCTTCTTGGGAGATGATAAACGAGATTTCAGGCGTGCAGTATCCTCTCAACGATGTGTTCGGGCAGGGGGGAAACATAATGACCTTGAGAACGTTGGATATACAGCACGGCATCATACTTTCTTTGAGATGTTAGGTAATTTCAGTTTTGGAGATTACTTCAAACGTGAGGCCATCACCTATGCATGGGAGTTTTTGACTGGAGTATTAGAGCTACCGAAGGATAGACTCTGGGTGACTGTCCATATAAGTGATGACGAGGCCGCGAATATTTGGATTAATGAGATTGGTATTGATTCAAACAGACTATCAAGGCTAGATGAGGACAACTTTTGGCAAATGGGAGATACAGGTCCCTGTGGACCATGTACTGAGATCTTTTGGGATCACGGAGAGGAAATCCCCGGTGGTCCGCCAGGAAGTGAAAATGACGATCTAGATCGATATATAGAAGTATGGAATCTTGTATTTATGCAGTTTGAGCGTGATTCCAGCGGAAAGATGACACCCTTGCCAAAGCCCTCCATCGATACTGGAATGGGACTGGAGAGAATTGCAGCAGTCATGCAGGGAGTCCATAGTAATTATGATATCGATATATTCCAATGTCTAATTAAGGAGGCTGCCAACCTAACTTCCTGTCAGGATTTGTCTGAAAATTCACTCAAGGTTATTGCCGATCATATTCGATCTTCAGCATTTTTGATTGTTGATGGAGTTGAGCCGTCTAACGAGGGAAGAGGTTATGTTCTAAGAAGAATTATTCGTAGAGCGCTTAGACATGGATACACGCTTGGTGTCAAAGATGCATTCTTCCATAGGCTGATAGATGAACTCGTGGCAGTTATGGGAGAGGCATACCCTGAATTACAAAAAAGTCAATCGCACCTAAAGAATGTTTTAGAGAAAGAGGAATTACAGTTTGCTAAGACATTGGACAAGGGGATGGCTGTCTTGGATTCTGCTCTTGATGAGCTGTCGGGTGAAAAGCTTCCTGGAGATTTGATTTTTCAGCTCTATGACACATTTGGATTTCCAACAGATCTGACAAACGACATTGCTAGAGAGAGAGGATTCAGTCTCGATATGCAAGGCTACAAACAATGTATGGATGGTCAACGAGAGAGAGCTCGGGCAGCGAGTCAATTTAACTTAAATTATACCGATGGTATAAGACTAGATGGCGCTACTAAATTTCTTGGCTATGACTCAATATGTTCGGATTCAAATGTCATGGCAATTTATGTTGATGGAGCCTCAGTTTCCGAGGCGTCTAATGGTACTGAGGTTGCAATAATACTAGATCAAACTGCATTTTATGCAGAGTCTGGTGGTCAGGTGGGAGATGTTGGAACTATAGGTAGCGAATCATCCAGAATTGAAATTAATGATTGCAAAAAGGTAGGAAATCACAGTGTTCATATTGGTGCTGTGGCATTAGGAACTATTGGTGTTGGTGACTCAGTTAATTGCTCAATAGATCCTGTAAAGCGGCATCGGATTACCCTGAATCACTCAGCTACTCATCTGCTTCACGAAGCTCTGCGGCAAGTGTTAGGTAATCATGTGCATCAAAGGGGTTCGTTGGTAAACGAGGAGCGGTTGAGATTTGACTTTTCTCATGACTCGGCTGTTTCTCCTGCCGAAATTAGGCAAATAGAACAAATAGCTAATACTGAGATTCTCAAAAACACAGAGGTCACAACGGAAGTAATGGATATGGAACAGGCTAAAGCTATGGGGGCTATGGCTTTATTTGGAGAAAAGTATGGAGACAGAGTGAGAGTGGTCAGTATAGGTGGACAATTCTCTATCGAACTATGTGGCGGAACGCATGTTACTAGAACGGGAGATATTGGTCTTATCAAAGTCTCAGCGGAAACCAGCGTCGCATCAGGCATTCGTAGAATTGAAAGTGTGACTGGTATGCAAGCATTAGCGTTTTGTGATGAACAGCAAGATTCCATAGGAGAAATTGTATCAATAGTTAGAGGCAGTCGATCAGGACTGGCTGAAAAAGTAAATTCACTTGTCGATGAAAATCGTAGACTCCAAAAAGATATTGAACGACTTAAAGATAAACTGGCGGGCGCATCTGGGAAGGATATGATGTCAGGCGTCCAAGAAATCAATGGAGTTTCTGTTTTAGCTACTTTGGTTGAAGGGGCAGATGGAAAGAGTCTGAGGGGAATTGGCGATCAAATTCGTTCTAAAATGGAGTCCGGTATGTTTGTATTAGGTGCAATTGAAGGGTCAAAGGCATCCCTTCTAGCAGGTGTCACACAAAATCTGACCGATCAAATAAAAGCTGGAGATCTGCTTAAGCATGTGACTGACCAGACTGGGGGAAAGGGAGGCGGCCGACCAGACTTAGCTCAAGGTGCAACAAATGGAATTGCTGATGTACCTGCAGCTTTGGAGTCAATATATGACTGGGCCAAAGAGTCACTATCTTGAGAGAGTCTTACTTGCAATAGAGATTATCGTATTCGATATTTTTGGTTCTTGAAATTGATGGATGTATTAAATGAGTTTAATTGTTCAAAAATACGGCGGAACTTCGGTTGGTAGTGTTGAGAGAATCGAGGCAGTCGCTGACAAAATAGAGCAAATGTATAAGGATGGCCATCAGCTTATCGTGGTGGTATCAGCTATGAGCGGTGAAACCAATCGTTTGATTGGATTGGCGAATGATATCGATACGATGGCTAATCCCCGCGAAATGGATGTGTTATTGAGCACTGGGGAGCAGGTTACAATAGCTTTGCTGTGTATCGCGCTTCATAAGAGGGGTATCGGTGCGAAATCGTATACAGGAAGTCAAATTAAAATACTCACTGACAATAGTCATGGCAAAGCCCGAATTCGAGAAATTGATGACTTTAGAGTAAAGGAAGATCTAACCTCGGGTCATGTTGTAGTGGTTGCAGGATTTCAGGGCGCTGATGAAACTGGCAACATTACAACCTTGGGAAGGGGGGGGTCTGATACCACAGCCGTCGCGCTTGCTGCTGCTTTGAAGGCCGATGAATGTCAAATCTATACCGATGTTGATGGAGTCTATACAACAGATCCCCGAATGGTCTCCGAGGCACGTAGGTTAAATAAGATAACATTTGAAGAAATGCTTGAGATGGCTAGTCAAGGATCAAAAATTCTTCAGATACGGTCGGTCGAATTTGCAGGAAAGTACAATGTTCCTCTGCGAGTTTTATCGAGTTTTGAAGAGGGACCAGGAACTCTCATTGCAATTGAGGAAGGAAATCAGATGGAAAAGCCACTTGTATCGGGAATTGCTTTCAACAAAGACGAAGCCAAACTTACAATTAGAGGCATACCAGACCAACCTGGGGTTGCTTACAAGGTTTTAGGAGCAATTAGCGCTGCTAATATTGAGATTGATGTTATCGTTCAGAACGTAGCTAAAGATAATTCGGCGACCATCACATTTACAGTGCATAAGTCCTCATTGCCTCAGGCTGAGGCTTTACTGAATGAGATAGCATCGGACTTAGGGGCATTGGAAGTTGATGCAGATAACCGTATTGCCAAAGTCTCAATTGTTGGAGTTGGTATGAGATCTCATGCCGGAGTTGCAGCAACTATGTTTGAGGCATTGTCTACCGAAGGTATCAATATCCAGTTAATTACAACCTCTGAAATTAAGATAACGGTTGTAATTGATGAACGGTATCTTGAATTGGCTGTCAGAGCCCTTCACTCAGCTTTTGAGCTCGATAAGCCGGATTTAAATGATCATTAATATACAAAAGCAAATAGAATTCATGTTAAGTTCGTCATTTGGTCTAATTTAAGTCATAATGCTTCATACCCTTAAGGGGTATGGGATTGACCTGACTCAATTGTCTAATTATGAATGAGGAGCAGTATGTTAATTCTTACCAGGAGAGTAGGTGAGACTTTAGTGATTGGTGATGATGTCACCATTACAGTATTGGGCGTGAGAGGTAATCAAGTCAGAGTCGGCGTAAACGCTCCAAAAGATGTTGCTGTCCATCGTGAAGAAATTTATCAACGTATTCAAGACGAAAAGACCGACGAAAATTCTTTCGAAAATAATAAAAAAGACGACGACGTCGTTTGATTTTTTTTTCAATGTGATATTATGCCGCCGCAACCTAAGGGCGGCATAACTGTTTCTGCAGTACCCAAACTATTGGTTTTATGTTTCCGGAGAAGTGGCCGAGTGGCTGAAGGCGCTCCCCTGCTAAGGGAGTATACGTTAATCGCGTATCGAGGGTTCGAATCCCTCCTTCTCCGCCATCTACTATTATTTTAACGTCTCCTAAAATCAACAATATCTCTTTTAAAGTTCATTAAATACGGGTTTTCCCATACTAATTGTATTTTAAAGCTTAATAACATCTAATGTGAGCAACCTCTCAACATAACGAGAGAGGCTATTAGAGCCACCGCAGAAGAGATTGAGACTTATTTAGAGAACGTAATGCCATAAATCTAATTTTTTTGGAACAAATAATGACTGACAGACCTGGATGGATAACGACTGACCCTATCTGCGAACAAGCTCTAGAAATAGCCTCTCATGGCCTTGTTAAGGATGAAAACCAGTAGATGGGTATACCAACCATTTTAGATACCGATATTGGCCACGATGTGGATGATGTGTGGGCGCTCGCGTTTTTACTGAAATGCCCTGAGCTGGACGTAAAGCTCATTACCACTTGCACCGGCAATACCATTTACCGCGCATCACTGGTAGCAAAGATACTGCAGCTCATGGGTCGAACGGATATTCCAATCGGTATCGGCATTCCTCTCGATGACAACCCTCATACACATGATACCTGGCTTGATGACTTTGACTTAGACCAGTATCCGGGCAAGTTGATACACGATGGCGTTGGGGCAATTTGCGATACCATTATGGTTGCAAAAAGCAAAGTATCTCTGATTTGTATTGGCCCGGTGCCCAATATTGCAGCTGCGCTCGCACGCCAACCTGCCATTTGTGATAATGCTAAGTTTGTTGGGATGCACGGCAGTATTTATCGTGGCTATCTTAATGCGCCAAAACCCGCACGTGAATTCAATGTTATGACGCATGCGCTGGCCTGCGAGGCTGTATTTAAAGCTTCATGGGAAAAAGTTATTACACCACTAGATACCTGCGGAAACGTCATTTTGGATGGTGAACGATTTGCTCGAATTCGAGAGGCTGCAAAGCAGCAAGGGTCAACTAGTGCCGCTAGTATCTGCCTTGAAAACCACCTTTTATGGTTTAAAGCAACGTGTGACTGGCCAATTTTGAAACGTATGGATCCGCAATTACAAAGCTCAATTCTGTATGACTTAGTTGCGGTCTATCTGGGCTTTACCGAGCATTCGCTTGATATGGAAACTCTGTCCATTGTCATCACCCCTGATGGTAAAACGCTCATTGATGAGCAGGGACAATACGTGCGCTGTGCCCTCAACTGGCATAACAAAAATGAATTCCTCGACCTTGTAACTGAACGGCTCATAAGTGCGCCAGTAAGCTCATGCATTAGCCCACAAGACTGATGGAGCCGAAAGTGGATGATGAGCTACTTTTACATAAAACCACGTTAAAAGCCCATTAGTCTTGCAATTAAAATACTGAATGAGTAAAGAGGCACTTTTGCTTTTAGTCAAAAGCAGAGTTATTTCAAACTAATTTAATTTAGCGTACGATTCATCTCTTCATCTATGGATCAAATAAGACTGGGGTTGTATATGGTTAGATCATTTTTTTTACTGATTTTGACACTCGTAACTTCGAGTAGTTTGTTTGTTCCCTCTGTTATCGCTATGAGTCCTAAATTAGAGGCCAAGTCCATTTTGATAACTGGAGCTACCACTGGAATTGGCAGAAATTTAGCGGAGACTCTAGCACAACGCGGATTTCATGTTTATGGCGGTGCTAGGACTGATGCTGAAATGAAGGAACTAGATGCTATTTCGAATATTACAGCTATTCAGTTGGACGTAACAAACCAAGATCAAGTTGATTCGGCTGTTCAAAGAGTTAGGGATAGTGGAACCGGACTGTATGCACTCGTTAATAATGCAGGCATTGGTGGAGGCGGACCAGTGTTAACAACTTTAGTGGAGGATCAGACGTCGGTTTATACAGTCAATGTCGAAGGTGTTTACAGGGTGACAAAAGCATTCGCGCCGCTTGTTATTGAAGCGAAGGGAAGAATCGCGACTACTGGATCCGTCGCAGGCATTATTACTACAAGTTCGTTTAATGCCTATAGTGGAAGTAAACATTGGATTGAGGCATTTACAGATGGTTTAGCTCAAGAAATGAAGCCCTTTGGCGTCAATGTTAGTGTTATTGAGCCCGGCAATTACCAATCCCATATTCGCCGAAGTTCAGTCCTTCGAGCATTTGATAAAGTTGTCGCAGCCGGAGGAGAAATTACTAAAGAGATGCAAAAACAGTATGATCAAACAGCCGCGTATGAGTTATCCCTGAAGAAACCTGATGAGGTATCTGCAGCTTTTATCCACGCCCTTTTTAGTGATCAACCACTTCGCCGGTACGTTGTTACTCCAAACGCAGACTCCCAAAAATATACGATCGGTACCAAAATTCAGCAATTGGTCCAATTAAACCAGTGGGGTCCTCACACTTATTCTCGTGATGAGCTTATAGGGATGTTGGATTATTGGATGAAGACATTAGATGAATTTTCAGATTAATGCAGGAATTTAGGTGTACTTTGGTGGAAACTTGGAAGCATTAACATTTGAACAGCTCAGGCTGGTTGTGGTTCTCTATACGAGTGCACTGGTTCCACCTGTTCTTCTTGGTTATCTCTATTTGAAAGGTCTATTAGCCAATTGGGTGCCTAAATTTTATATTTTAATGATTGTAGTGTGCGCCATTGGATGGGAGATTTGGTTTAGTTATGGTATCTTATTTGGAGATGAAATCAGTATAAGGCGGTCTGAGATACTTAACTTATACATCCCCGCTGATATTAATTGGCTGTTGAATTCTATGGCAGATTCTGGGGCGATAGTATGCGGGCTGCTATGGTTGGTTTGGATTTTGAAAGGAAGGGACGGCACCATTTTTCGAGAATGGAATTGGTCCTGCTTCTTGTTGATTCTGTTTTTGTTCATCGGCCAGAACCTCTTGGTTGAGATGTTTCTATACCATGATCAATTGGCAGTGGATAAGAAGATCTCTTGGGCGCCTTTATCGCCGTTAGCTCATTGGATAAATCCCATGCTTTTCCAGTTCGAGGGTCGCACTGTTATGCTTCAGACTCAACTCCCTTGGCTCATTTTGACACCCATAATTTACGGAGGCCTGATTACGTATCTCGGTAACCATTATCCAATTTCTAATGTGGATGATGCATCCTAGAGAGAATTTTCCTGACGTGAATTTAGCTTCTCAGTTGTTCTGAGGCATTTCCAAATCTGCTTCAATACATCTATCGAGAAGTTCTAGGAGGGCTGATCTAGACTTGTTCTTAGTTCCATTAAAAGCCCCCATGTTTAGTTGACTAAAGCCTGTTGCTACGCTTTTCGCAGCTGTGTCTAAATCATCAGGCGCGACGATTGAGTCATAAAATCCCGCTGTAACAGCTCCATCAGGAGACCATATTTCGGCATTAATAACTGCACGATGAAAGTAATTAAGTGGAATGCGATACTTAGCCAACTCAATTCCAAAATTATGCATTGTCATGCCAATCATAGTTTCATTTAGACCAGTTTTAAATTCTCCTTTTGCCCCAATCCTGAAGTCACAAGCCAACATCAAGAATGCACCCATCGCTATGCAGTGGCCCGTGGATAGACCTATCACAGGGAAGGGGAAGGAGAGAATCCGACGCGCCATTTTGGAGCCTCTCGAAGTCAAAAGTAGAGCTTTTTCAGGTCCTTTTGATATTTCTTTGAGATCAAAGCCACCTGAAAATAAGCCAGGACGTCCTTTAAAAATCACAATCGCATTGTCCGTCTCGGCTTGGTTAAACGCCTCCTCAAGCTCGTCCCACATCTGATGAGAGAGCGCGTTAGCTTTGCCATCATCCATTGCTATGTTGGCGATTCCGTTTTCAAAAATGTAGCTGACGTTATTACTCATAAATTCTCCAAATGGATGAGAGGTTCAATCTTAAAACTCGGCTTGGAGGAAGACTAAATCAACCTGATAGCCAGTGTCAAACCCTCTGCTTTGCTACATATCTTTATAGCTACTCTTTCAGAGTATATTGGTATTGATTGTCTTGCATACCGAAGATTGGATTGAGATACTCTCTCCAATAAAAGTACGATAAACGTTAACAGGAAAAATCAAATGATCCGTTTTTTAAAGTACTTATTTTTGGGGTTCTGGGTCTTTTTTATTTTAAATTTAGTAAGTCCTATATTTGGCATTTCTAGCACTAGTATTTTTCGTATTGGAATATTTATACTAATTTTACATGTTTTAGAGCTTGTATTTGTCTATGGGAAGCTCAAGTCGATCGGTCGTGGCAGTGCGAGGGATATCCTATCGGTTTTAGCTTTTGGACTACTTTTTTGGCGACCCTTGTTAAAAGATAGGACCTAAACTTTCTGACTTTTTTTGTGGAGTTTTAGTGATTCTTTAGCCAAGTTTTTGACTACATGCAGAAGTTATTAGTCCATAGGCTTAATCATGGTTATGATATTCCCTGAAAGCTTGATTATAAGAAAATTTTGAGTTTAAAAATAAAAAACATAAATGGAGGTGGGATATGAAAACACGTGCAGCGGTTGCATTTGGTGCGGGGAAGCCCTTAGAAATTGTTGATGTTGATCTTGAAGGACCTAGAGCCGGAGAGGTATTGGTGGAGATCATGGCAACTGGTGTTTGCCATACCGATGCCTTTACGCTTTCAGGAGATGATCCTGAGGGAGCATTTCCAGCTATTTTAGGTCACGAGGGGGCAGGAGTGGTTTTAGAGGTTGGAGCCGGAGTAAAAAGCCTTAAACCGGGTGATCATGTTATTCCTCTTTATACGGCAGAGTGCAGGGAATGTGATTTCTGTTTGAATCCAAAAACAAATTTATGCCAGGCCGTGAGGGTGACTCAAGGGCAGGGGGTTATGCCAGATGGGACGAGCCGATTTTCCTTCGAAGGGAAGCCTATATTACATTATATGGGGTGCTCGACATTTTCAAATTATACTGTCCTGCCAGAAATATCTCTTGCTAAAATTAGAGAGGATGCGCCGTTTGACAAAGTTTGTTACATCGGGTGCGGCGTAACCACTGGAATTGGTGCAGTCGCATTCACAATGAATGTGGAGGCAGGTTCCACAGTTGCCGTATTTGGTCTTGGCGGAATAGGTCTAAACGTGATTCAGGGTGCAAGGATGGTGGGCGCCACGCGTATTATTGGTATTGACTTAAACCCCGCTCGAATTCCAATGGCTACTCAATTTGGAATGACTGATTTTATTAACCCTAAAGAGGTGGATAATGTGGTTGACCATATTGTCGATATGACAGGTGGTGGAGTTGACTATAGCTTTGAATGTATTGGTAATGTTGAAGTTATGCGGCAAGCCTTAGAGTGCTGTCACAAAGGCTGGGGAGAGAGCTGTATTGTAGGTGTAGCGGGAGCTGGGAAAGAAATTTCCACTCGTCCATTCCAACTGGTGACAGGACGATCATGGCGTGGGACAGCATTTGGAGGTGCTAGAGGTCGGACAGATGTGCCAAAAATCGTTGATTGGTATATGGATGGGAAAATAAATATTGATGATCTCATTACGCATAAGATGCCTTTAGATGATATTAACAAGGCATTTGATCTCATGCATGCCGGAGAAAGTATCCGATCCGTAGTGGAGTTTTAGACGATGTCGCAGATGGAATTAGAGCAGATTGGTTGTAATTTCAGTTTTGGTGGCCGTCAGCTGCGTTACAAGCACTCCTCGTCGGTTCTAAATTGCGAAATGATGGTTTCAGTTTTTCTCCCGCCTCAGTCCGCAGAAGTCCGAGTTCCAGTGCTTTATTGGCTGTCTGGACTGACGTGCACCGATGAAAATTTTGTAATCAAAGCAGGCGCTCAAAAGTATGCCGCTAGACATGGTATTGCCATAGTGTGTCCGGATACGAGTCCCAGAGGTGAAAATGTGCCAGACGATCCAGACGGCGCCTATGATTTTGGTCTGGGAGCTGGTTTTTATGTTAATGCGACAATTGAACCTTGGGCAAGTCACTATCGTATGTATGATTATGTTTTGGATGAATTGCCTGCGGTTGTGGGGCGAGAGCTTCCGATAAGTGTGGACAATGCTGCAATATCAGGACATTCGATGGGCGGTCATGGGGCGCTGACGCTTGCGTTTAATAATCCTGGAGTCTTTAAATCTGTATCTGCATTTTCTCCAATCTGCTCCCCTGTGCGATGCCCCTGGGGTCATAAAGCACTTGGTCAGTATCTTGGAGGGAGCGCAGACAAGGTTCCGGTGAGCTGGCTCAGGCATGACTCGGTGGAGATACTAAAAACTATTAAAAACGATGTTAAAAATAGTGTGCCTGTGTTAATCGATCAAGGTGAGGATGACACCTTTCTTAACGAGCAATTGAATACACAGTTATTGATTGATACCGCTCGAGATGTGGAGTATGCAATGCAGGTTCGGTTTCAGCCTGGTTATGATCACAGCTACTTTTTTATCGCTAGCTTCATCGAAGAACATATTGATTTCCATGCTAAATTTATTTGCAAGTAGATTAGTCTCATAGAGATAAGTAAAGGTCGCAAAGCCGCGACGGATAACGAGGTTTTTAGTGTTAGACTGCCGGCAAAATCTGGTGGCAAAATATAGAATTATAATAACTGCTTGAAATGTCTTTCTAAATGAAAAATATTAGCAGAGTCAGGCTTTCGGTGGGAGTTCGAGATTGGTTAAAGGCACAGATGTGGATCAAATTGTCGAGCAATTTAAATCATTGCCCGGCGGTCTATTGCCTCTTTTGCATGCTTTAAAAGAGGAATTTGGGTATGTGCCAGAGTCCTCTGTTCCATCGATTGCTAAAGGCCTAAATTTATCTCGGGCAGAGGTCCATGGAGTAATCAGTTTTTACCATGACTTCAACACAGAACCCACCGGAAGACATATCGTGCAGATCTGCAGGGCCGAGGCATGTCAGGCCATGGGCTCTCGAGAAATTGAGTCTCATGCCAAAAGCTCTCTGGGTCTTGAATATGGTGAGACTTCTGCAGATGGGCTGCTGACGCTGGAGCCTGTCTACTGCCTTGGTAATTGTGCATGCTCGCCATCTATTAGAATTGATGATGCCATCCATGCTCGCGTTAGTAAGAACCGTTTTGATCAACTGATGACGGGGCTTCAGACCTCTGATGTCCCTGTAAAAGGAGCAAAGTCTTGATAAATATTTTTGTTCCACAGGATACAACTTCGTTAGCGTTAGGAAGTGATGAAATTGCTTCATTGTTGATAGAGTCTATGAGCAGTCGAGGGTTGGATGTCAAGTTGATCCGTAATGGTTCTCGCGGAATGTTTTGGCTAGAGCCATTGCTTGAAATAGAGTTTGAAGGCGATCGTTTTGGATTTGGCCCTATCACTATGTCTGATGTTCCTTCGATAATAGATGTGTTGGAAGACTCCCATAGTGACCTTAAAAACATCGCTCATCCATTGTTTTTAGGTCGTGTTGAAAATATTGAATATCTGGCAAAACAGCAGAGACTCACATTCAAGCGCTCAGGTCTAAGTGATCCTACCTGTATCAACAGTTATCAAAGTTTGGCTGGATTCAAAGGGCTAACCAAAGCGTTATCGATTGATAGTCAATTAATTGTTGATGAGTTAAAAAACTCGGGGTTACGTGGGAGGGGCGGAGCAGCATTCCCAGCCGGTATCAAATGGCAAACCGTACTAGATGCGCCAGGTGAGCAAAAATATATAGTCTGCAATGCCGACGAAGGGGACTCAGGCACGTTCGCAGACAGGTTGCTTATGGAATCTGATCCGTACCAGTTGATTGAAGGAATGACGATTGCTGGGCTCGCTGTGGGTGCTAATCAGGGCTATATATACTTGCGATCTGAATATCCAGTTGCGCACAAGATACTAAATCATGCTATTAAAGAGGCTTACAAGGCCGGTTTCCTGGGTGAAAATATTCGTGACTCGGGCAAGGATTTCTTTTTGGAAGTTCGTTTGGGCGCAGGGGCATACATTTGTGGTGAAGAGACTTCTCTTTTGGAGAGTTTAGAGGGCAAACGAGGAATGGTGAGAACTAAGCCTCCTTTACCCGCTATTGAGGGGCTTTTTGGTAAACCCACGGTGGTAAATAATGTTTTGACATTAGGTGCTGCGGCAACTGTCTTGGAAGAAGGCTCTGATGCATATAAAAATTTTGGTATGGGTCGTTCGAGAGGCACTTTGGCAGTTCAGCTGGCTGGAAATGTTAAAAGGGGTGGCCTTATAGAGCTCGCATTTGGTGCGACATTGAGAGAGGTTGTTGAAACTTTTGGAGAGGGTACTTTTTCTGGTCGTCCCATTCGCGCAATTCAAATGGGTGGTCCATTGGGCGCATTTTTACCTGAATCTCAATGGGATACGCCGCTTGACTATGAGGCATTTGCTGCGCTGAAAGCTATGATAGGGCATGGCGGAGTTGTTGTTTTTGACGATAAGGCAGACATGGCTGCTCAAGCTCGTTTTGCAATGGAATTCTGTGTAATTGAATCGTGTGGTAAGTGCACACCCTGCCGCATAGGATCTACCCGCGGAGTTGAGGTTATTGATAGAATTGTTGCTAATGAGGATCGGGATGATAATCTAATTTTGCTGCATGAGTTATGCGATACAATGGAGTTAGGATCATTGTGTGCTATGGGGGGGATGACTCCTTTTCCAGTTCGAAGTGCCCTGACTCACTTTGAGGAGGACTTTGGCCTCAATAGTCGAAGAGATCATTAATATGCTTGAATTTTATGAACCGCAGGCAGATTTTGGTACGCCTGAGATAGAAAGTGAAACTATGGTTACCCTCTCGATTGACGGTGCAGATGTTACAGTGCCTGAAGGTACCTCGGTGATGCGAGCAGCTGCAGAGAAAGGGATTAAGATTCCAAGATTATGCGCCACAGATTCTTTAAAATCCTTTGGATCGTGTAGGGTATGCTTGGTTGAAATTGAGGGTAGGCGTGGTTTCCCTGCTTCTTGCACGACCAATGTCGAAGAAGGTATGCAGGTTGTCACTCAATCAAGTGAGATTGGTAAGCTCCGACGTAATGTAATGGAACTGTACATCTCAGATCATCCTTTGGATTGTTTAACTTGCCCTACCAATGGAGATTGTCAGCTTCAGGACACAGCAGGTGAAGTAGGCTTGAGATCTGTGCGTTATGGTTTTGAGGGGGACAATCATCTTGTAGCGGAAAAGGATGAATCAAATCCTTATTTCACCTTCGATCCTTCGAAATGTATTGTTTGTTCAAGATGCGTTAGAGCTTGTGAGGAAACTCAAGGCACATTTGCACTCACGATTGATGGGCGTGGGTTTGAGTCAAAAGTCAGTGCAGGACAGTCAGAGGATTTCATGGACTCTGATTGTGTCTCTTGCGGAGCATGTGTTGCTGCTTGCCCAACTGCAACTCTGACTGAGAAAAGTATTATTGAAGCTGGAAAGCCAGAGCATTCCGTTATTACGACGTGTGCATATTGCGGTGTGGGTTGCTCATTTAAAGCCGAAATGAAGGGAAATGACGTAGTTCGTATGACCCCTTACAAAGATGGAAAGGCGAATGAAGGTCATGCGTGTGTCAAGGGTCGATTTGCCTTCGGCTATGCCACTCACAAAGATCGTATAACCCAACCAATGATTCGAGAGAGTATTCATGACCCTTGGCAAGAGGTCTCATGGGAGACGGCGGTAAATCATACAGCCAAGCGCTTTAAAGAAATCCAGGCAAAGTATGGCCGCACAAGTATTGGCGCAATTTCCTCCTCTCGATGTACCAATGAGGAGGTCTATCTGGTACAAAAGATGGTTCGTATGGGATTTGGCAATAATAATATTGATACTTGCGCAAGAGTTTGTCATTCGCCCACCGGCTTTGGTTTAAAGACTACCCTAGGGGAATCCGCTGGCACACAGACATTTGCCTCCGTGGCGAAAGCAGATGTCATTATTGTGATGGGCGCTAATCCAACTGAAGCTCACCCAGTATTTGGATCTCGATTAAAGCGTCGATTACGTGAGGGCGCTAAGTTAATTGTGATCGATCCGCGAGAAATTGAGCTGGTAAATTCTCCGCACATAAGCGCAGATTTTCATCTACCAGTTCGACCGGGCACCAATGTCACAGTATTGAATGCGCTCGCACACGTGATTGTTAAAGAAGGTCTGCAGGCATCAACGTATATTGAAGATCGTTGTGAAATGGATGAATTCGAAAAATGGTCAGCTTTCATAAGTGACGATCGTCACTCCCCGGAAAATACTGAGCAATTTAGCGGTGTTCCTGCGTGCGATTTAAGGGCTGCAGCAAGACTTTATGCGGAAGGTGGTAATGGGGCAATTTTCTACGGCCTCGGTGTTACAGAGCACAGTCAAGGTTCCACAGCTGTGATGGCTATAGCTAATTTAGCAATGTTAACTGGAAATGTTGGACGAGAGGGAGTAGGTGTTAATCCACTAAGAGGCCAAAACAATGTTCAGGGTTCATGCGACATGGGTTCTTTCCCTCATGAGCTGCCAGGATATCGACATATTTCCAATAAAGTGACAAGAAATCTTTTTGAAGGTGAGTGGGGAGTCACGCTTGATCCCGAGCCGGGTTTGAGAATTCCTAATATGTTTGATGCAGCTATTGATGGTGAATTCAAGGGTCTATACTGTCAGGGAGAAGATATTGCGCAATCTGACCCAAATACTCAGCACGTTGAGACAGCGCTCAGCTCCATGGAATGCTTGGTGGTCCAAGATATTTTTCTTAATGAAACAGCTAAGTTTGCCCACGTTTTTCTTCCGGGCGCATCGTTTCTTGAAAAAGATGGTACCTTCACTAACGCTGAACGTCGTATTTCAAGAGTTCGTAAAACGATGCCGCCTCTAAGTGGAAAGGCCGACTGGGAGGGTACGATGGCTTTAGCTAACGCTCTGGGTTGCAAGTTTCAATATGATCATCCTTCTGAAATTATGGATGAAATCGCTCGTCTCACTCCTACATTTAACGGTGTTTCTTACGCAAAACTTGATAAATTGGGAAGTATTCAGTGGCCATGTAATGATCACACACCAGCTGGAACGCCCGTTATGCACGTTGATGAGTTTGTTCGTGGTAAGGGATTCTTTGCGATAACTGAGTATGTACCCACTGAGGAACGTGCTAATCGCAAATTCCCCCTTCTTTTGACCACTGGACGTATCCTGTCTCAATACAATGTGGGAGCTCAAACTCGACGAACTAAAAACAGTGAGTGGCATGAGGAGGATACCTTAGAGATACATCCTCATGACGCGGAAGAGCGAGGCATCAAGCACGGTGATTGGGTGGGTATAAAAAGCCGTGTTGGAAATACTGTTCTACACGCTGATGTGACTAGTCGTGTTAAACCAGGTGTGGTTTATACAACTTTTCATCATCCAGTTTCTGGCGCGAATGTGATTACTACTGATAATAGTGACTGGGCGACCAACTGCCCAGAATTCAAGGTAACAGCAGTGCAGATTAGCAAGGTTACGGCCCCATCTCGTTGGCAGGAACGTCAAAAAATGTTTAATACCCAGCAACAGCATTTACTGGCAAAAGCTAGGCATTGATGATTATGAGTACTGACCCCGCAAGTTATGTCCAACGGCATGTCTGGCAGGGCGGTCAAATCTCAACAGTTGAAGATCAGGTAGCGACAGAAACTCCTGTGGCAATTGTTTTTAATGGCATCTCACATGTGGTGATGATGGCAACTCCTTCGGATCTTGAAGATTTTGTATTTGGATTTAGTCTTACTGAGGGAATTGTCGAAACCGCTGATCAATTACTCGATCTTGAAGAGATCTCCACGGACAAAGGAATTGAACTTCACGCATTGATTACCGCTGAGAGGTTTGCTGGACTTAAGGAAAAGCGCAGGAACCTCGTTGGTAGGACGGGGTGTGGCATTTGTGGGGCTGAGTCACTAGAAATTGCGGTTCCAAATCCTAGATGGGTGAACAGTGAAATTTTGTTAAGCCATGCTGCATTGCAGCGTGCGATCATTACAATTTCTGAGGTCCAAGAACTTCAAAAGCAGACAGGCGCAGTCCACGCCGCCGCTTGGTGTAATCTTGATGGTGATATTGTAGTACTCAGAGAGGATGTTGGTCGGCATAATGCTTTGGATAAATTGATCGGTTCGAGGGCTCGTGGAAACGCTATTGATCCAGGCTTTGCTCTCGTAACCAGCAGAGCAAGCTATGAAATGGTATCTAAAGCAGCTAACGCAGATATGCCGATACTGGCATCTGTATCAGCTCCAACATCGCTAGCTATTGAATTGGCCGAGAAATGTGGATTAACTTTAGTTGGCTTCTCTAGACGCGACAGGCACGTAATATACGCTAACGAACAACGACTAATAAGTGAATTAAAATGAGTGCGAAAAAAATAGATCGATTGGTGAAAATGGTTAATCAAATTTCACTTAATATGCGCTCAAATGGTGAAGAAGATTTCGTGGCTGTGCAAGTCTCAGAACATCTGGAAAAATTTTGGTCGCCACCGATGAAAAATTTAATCAGCGAGCAAATAGACAAAGAGGATTTAGGTCTCACGAGTATCTCTTACAGTGCTGTTAAAAAACTGGCGGCTATCCAAAAGATGAAATAAATGCCCGAAATCACCCTTTGCAAAACATCCATGCTGCTTACATAAGTTATAGCCTTAGGGTTTGTCACATTTAATTAAGTCAAACTCGTATTTTATTCGCTGAATTGCATATCTACTATCGAAGGCTGAACTGTAATTGAGTCTTTGAAACGTTCAGCTTGCAGGATGACCTCAGCAAGTATTGCTGGATTAGACTTTGAAATGTCTATTTTTTCGCCCACATCAAGAGTTAGGTCCATAAGTAATGGCACATCATGAACGACTCTTTTTGGAGGCTCTTGGAAGGCTCCTTTCGTAACAAAATGAATTTTATGATTCTTATAACGAAACGCTCTGAGTTCAGACCCGCTGTAATAGGGTACAAATTCTCTACCACTTGATCTATTAAATTTGAGAGTTTGACTCAGATCAAAGCTATCTGTTGCTGTTTTGGGAGTTTCAAACCCAGCTAGTTTTGCAAAGGTAACAAATAAATCAGTTTGCATCCCTAACTCTTTAGTGATCCCAGATCTAATATCAGGTCCAGTAAATACGGTCATTACTCTCATGCCTCCCTCAAAAGTGGTGGCTTTTCCGTTTCTCAAGGGTTTCGCTGAACCTGCATGATCTCGATATAGAAGCCATGGGCCGTTATCACTTGTAAAAACAACATAAGTAGTGTCGTCAATCTCCAGATCTTTGATCTCTTTTAGAATGCTTCCAACGCTCCAGTCTATCTCTTCTATAACATCACCATAGATTCCCGCTCCACTCTTTCCCTCAAAATCAGTAGATCTAAAAAGGGGTACATGCGGCATACTATGAGCAAGATATAAAAAGAAGGGTTGGTTTTCTCTTACTGATCGCCGAATAAAGTTTATTGACTCGTTTGTATATCGTTGGGTGATAACTTTCTGTTTTGCCGGCCTCTCTAATTCTCTATCTTTGAACACTCCATGGGATTCCCTTCGACTATGTACTAAAGGAACCTGCCAATCAGTGATATTTGGTTGATACACCATTTCCATTATCTTTGGTGTTACTAATGCCCACTTCTCGCCTATTTTTTGAGGCGGGTTAAAGATATTGCCAATATTTATACCATCTACTTCCCAATCCATATCATTGGAGTAGGGAATGCCAAGCCATTCGTCAAATCCATGTCGAGTGGGGTAGTAGGTTCTAGCATCACCTAAATGCCACTTTCCAAACATGCCAGTCGCATAGTTCTCTTGTTGAAAGACTTCGGCGATGGTATTTTCAGAGTGAGGAAGACCCCTTTTACTGCCGGGGAAAAATACAGAAATTTGGTTGCCATAAAGTCCAGTACGAACTGGAAGTTTTCCTGTCAGGAGAGCGCCTCGACTGGGGGTGCACACTGGAGCTGAAGAGTAAAAGTTCGTCCAAGTTTGCCCTTTTTCCACCATGGCATCGATGGCGGGTGTTGCAATCAAAGGATTGCCAAAGGGACCAGCATCGGCATAACCCATATCATCAGTGTAAATCAAAATAAAATTAGGTGGCCGATCTTTTTTATTGAGTAGCTGGGCCTGACATAAACTGCAAAGAATCAATAATGCGATAAATGAAATAAGCTTGAGAGGCATTTGCCCTTGATCCTTATATTCTTGGTTTGAAGTTACGTTTTTGATCCACCAAATCCTACCATTTAGGTAGAAGCTCTTCCACAGGTAAAATACGCTCTGAATTTCGATAGATATGCCGCCCATAACAAATTTACGGTACTATTACGGACGAAGCAGAGTGTCGTTTAATTTTTGAATCAAGAGCCTGAATTATGAGTAAGATGACTCACCTCAATAGTGATGGAGAGGCCAATATGGTTGACATTTCTCTTAAAAAAGAGACGAGTCGAAGTGCTCTTGCTGTTTCGCAAGTGATTCTTTCTGAGGCTATTTTAAGAGCAATTAATGATGATAATGTGCCCAAAGGTGATTTGTTTGCCGCAGCTAGGATCGCGGGTATTCAAGCTGCTAAAAGATGTAGTGAGCTGATACCTTTGTGTCATACATTACCTCTAACCAAAGCGACCATTAAATTTGAGATGTCAGAGAATATATTGTCAATTTCTGCATTATGCAAAACTACTGGGAGGACCGGTGTTGAGATGGAAGCACTCACCGCGGCCTCTATTGCTGCACTTACGATTTATGATATGTGTAAAGGTATAGACAAGGATATTGTGATCAAAGATACGCGATTACTGGAAAAAACAGGGGGTAAGTCTGGGCATTGGATGTCTGGTGAGATCGGAGGCAAAGCTATTGGTTAAGGTTTTATTTTTTGGTCGATTAGGTGACTTTTCCGAAAATATTGAATTAAAGGTTAATTGCACTGAAATTGAAGCCACACCTAAGAAAATTCGTTCGCTGCTCTCTGAAGATAATGTAAATTTGGGAAAGCAGTTGGCAGCAGCGCAGGTACTTGTCGCAGTAAATAAAGTCATAGTGGGGTGGGATTATCCTATCAACGACGGAGATGAGCTAGCCTTCTTGCCTCCAGTCACAGGGGGTTGATCGTGATATGAAGAGTCATATTCGAGTTGAGTGTGAGAATTTCGACGTAGGGCTGGAATATCAACGTCTTCGATTGTTATGTCATCAGATCGGAGCTGTTGTCACTTTTACTGGGTTAGTTCGTGATTTCGAGAATAGCGAGAGTCAAAAAGTCAGGAGTGATTCATTGAGCGCAATGGATTTGCAGCATTACCCTGGGATGACAGAGGCTCTCATGACTAATATTGCTGAGGAGGCCGCGGTGCGGTGGTCTCTTCTGGGCGTAACTATTATCCATCGGGTTGGAAAGTTATCTCCTAATGACCAAATTGTATTTGTAGGCGTTGCCAGTGAACATCGATCTGAAGCATTTAATGCAGCTGAATTTTTAATGGATTACTTGAAACTCAAGGCGACCTTTTGGAAGCGAGTTATGATTGGAGATCAGTGGCATTGGGTAAGCCCAAAATCAAGTGATGAGGATGCGATGCTTAAATGGGGCAGGCATTGAAGTGAATGTCGACGCGGTTATTTTAGCTGGTGGGCAGTCCAGAAGAATGGGTGTGCCCAACAAGGCATTGGTTTCACTAGCAGGAAAACCTTTGGTGAATCATGTTGCCGACAGGTTGTCATCACAAGTTGATTTGCTATGTTTAAGTGGGAATAAAGAGACTCTGACGAATCTTGGATATCCAATCATTGAAGATCAATGTGCAAAGTTTTCAGGTCCTCTAGCTGGTCTTTATAGCACCCTCCTGTATCCGAAATTAACGAATGCTGATTATCTCCTCCTAGCTCCTTGCGATGGGCCTTTTATCCCTGAGAACCTTGTCAAAGAGCTCTATGAAGCTGTTGTTCAATTTGATGCTGATGTTGCTGTTGTCAGGTATGAAGGCTTCATTCAGGCTACTTTTTCACTGTGGAACAAGCGTGTGCTAGATGCAGTTAGGCAGGCTCTACTTGTCGACCAGTTAGGAGGATTTAAACCTCTCCTGAAGAGATTAAAGTCTGAGTACTTGGATTGGCCGAAGCAAAAAATAAATCCTTTTTTTAACATCAACACAGAACAAGACTTATCTTATGCAAAGAGTTTGTTATGTCCTTAAATGATGATGATTTTATGCGCTATAGCCGACATTTATTGATGGATGACATTGGTGAGTCAGGACAAGAAAAGCTCATTAATTCGCGAATATTAATTGTTGGTTTGGGAGGATTAGGATGCCCAGTCTCTACCTATTTGGCTGGTGCTGGCGTTGGATTTCTAGCTCTTTGTGATCCTGATCGGGTTGATAAAACGAATTTACAACGACAAGTCCTTTTTCGATCAGAAGATTGTGGTGAATTTAAAGTGAGTTGCGCAAAAGATCGGTTGAAAGCTCTTAATGACAGCGTGAATATCGAAATATATCCAAGGGCTGTCGATGCTGAAATTCTAAATTATCACTATGATTTAATCATTGATTGCACGGATAACCTGCCGGCTCGTCATGTATTGAATAAGCAGTGCTCTGAGAACAAAATACCTTTTGTTAGCGCTGCCGCCGTGGGCTGGGAGGGGCAACTTATTGGCTTTGATTTCAATAATTACTCTAGTCCATGCTTTAATTGTGTAATCAATGGTCAATTGCAAGACCCTGTGATGAATTGCTCTAACTCTGGAGTTGTGGGACCTGTTTTAGGAGTGATTGGAAGTTTACAGGCTACGATCGCTATAAGAATGTTGCTTGGTTATTTTCAACAGCATGGAGAAATGCAGAGATACGATGGTAAGCGCGGCCAGTGGTTAACAATGACATCGATGAGAGACAAGGCATGTATGGTCTGCGCTCATGAACTTTGAGTTAATATTATGGAGAGAAGTGATTTGACAAATCGGCATTCTGTAAGGGTGGCAATACTGACAATTTCTGATACTCGTTGCTTCGATACTGATACCTCTGGGGCGTGGCTTCAACAGGCCGTTGAGAAGGATGGGCACAAGTTAATTGAGCGGCGATTAGTTATTGATGATATTTATCAAATTCGAGCGACTGCATCAAACTGGATTGCTGATAACAATATCGATGTTATTTTGACCACGGGAGGGACAGGTTTTACCGGGCGTGACAGCACTCCTGAAGCATTAGCTCCGATTTTTGATAAGCATATTGAGGGATTTGGCGAGTTGTTTAGGCAGCTTTCTTACTCTGAAATAGGAACGTCAACCGTTCAATCGCGTAGTCTTGCAGGATTAGCCAACCATACAGCTATATTTTGTTTGCCTGGTTCTACAGGGGCTTGTAAGACTGGTTGGGATGGTATTATCCGCGAGCAACTCGATAGCACCTTTGAGCCCTGCAACTTTATTCAACATGTTGTCAAAAAGGATAAATAATGCTGGCCGTTGATGAGGCTGTTGAAGCCTTAATTCAGAAGTCTGTTGTTCGTTGTGACTCTCTTTCAGTTTCGGTGGAGTCGTCTCAGAATTTGGTGAGTGCTCAAGACGTTAGGGCATCATGTAATGTTCCTCCAGCTGATAATAGCGCGATGGATGGATATGCTTTTTCCCTTCAAGATGCGGTTGCTGCAAAATTTAGTTTACCCATAGCTCAAAGAATTACTGCTGGGGCCGAGTCTCCACCTTTGGTTCGTGGAACTGCCGTAAGGATTTTTACAGGCGCAGAAATCCCTTTGGGGGCAGATACTGTCGCAATACAGGAGCTCTGTGAGGAAAAGTTGGGAATGGTTCATCTTGATAGGAACGCAGTAGCAGGTGCGAACATTAGGAAGTGTGGTCAGGACGTCAAGTTTAGCGACGTTATTATTCCTGTCGGTACAAAAATCAAGCCTGCCGAACTGGGATTACTAGCATCGCAAGGTTATACCAATGTTTTAGTCTATCGCCCGATGAAGGTAGGAGTATTATCCACAGGTGATGAGTTGGTAGAGCCCGGCACTTACTTAGGTTTGGGAAAAATTTATAATTCTAACAGCCCAATGCTTGGAGGACTTATTCGCGATCTTGGGATGGAGTTTGTGGATTTGGGTTGTGTTAAAGATAAACCAAGTGAGACCAAAGATGCATTACTCAAAGCTTGTGATGAAGTTGATGTGATTTTGACAGCTGGAGGAGTTTCTGTTGGAGAAGAAGATCATGTTCGATCTGCTGTCGATGAACTGGGAGAAATAGAATTCTGGAAGGTCGCTATCAAGCCCGGAAAACCAATCGCGTTTGGTCATGTTCAAGGGGTTCCTCTTGTCGGATTACCTGGAAATCCTGCATCAGTTTTTGTTACATTTGTGATACTTGCTAGACCCTTTTTAATGGGTTGCCAAGGGGCTAAAAAGCTTAAAACACCAGTAGTTCAGGCCAAGGCCCTGTTTAATCGAGCCGGGGAATCAAGAGAGGTTTATTTAAGGGGGCGTTTAGTTGCTGATTGCAAGACTCTTGGCGTAGAGATACATCCCAATCAAAGCAGTGGCGTGCTTTCATCTGTGTCTTGGGGAGATGTTCTAGTGAAACAAAAAATTCATCGAGATATCAGCTTTAACGATCTTTTAGATGTGATAGTCTACTAACTCCTGTCATTCCGGTACTGCTGTCACTATGGATCGCGATAATCAATTAAAAGAGGCTCCTTCATCTTTAGTAGACCCATTTGGGAGAACGATTGATTATTTGCGTTTGTCTGTCACTGATCGCTGTAATCTACGATGTACTTATTGCATGGCTGAGGATATGACTTTTCTTCCTCGCCAACAAATCCTATCTCTGGAGGAGTTGCGAGATCTCGCATTAGCCTTCGTAGAGCTGGGGATCAAAAAGATTCGTCTTACAGGTGGAGAGCCTCTAGTTCGGAGAGACATTATCAAGTTGGTGCGCTCTATTTCCAATATAAATGGCCTTGAAGAGATAACGATGACTACAAATGGCATGCTTCTCCCGAAGATGGCTCAGCAACTTAGGCAAGCCGGTCTGGCTCGCTTGAATATCAGTGTAGATAGTTTAAAACCAAACAAATTTAGAGAGATGACTCGCAATGGTGACTTGAGCTTATGGTACGAAGGAATTGTTGCTGCCAAAAAAGCAAATTTCACGAAAATAAAGCTTAATGCAGTTGTCCTAGCTGGCTTTAATGATGATGAAGTAATTGATTTAGCGCATTTTGCAGTCAGCAATGAGATGGATATTTCATTTATTGAGGAAATGCCACTTGGATCGATGTCAACGCATGATCGTTCAAAAACACAAGTTAGCAGTGCAAATATCCGAGAAAAATTAGAGACTAAGTTTCATCTTATCGATAGTGTTGAGACCACTGGAGGGCCATCCCGTTATTCAAATGTTGTAGGTTCTACTAGTAAGATTGGTTTCATATCTCCTATGTCAAACAATTTCTGTGAGTCGTGTAATAGGGTGCGAATGACTGCTGAGGGGCGATTACTCCTTTGCTTAGGAAATGAGCACAGCGCAGATCTGCGCTCAGTGATGAGAAGCCACCCAGGCGATCAAGATTTGCTCAAAAATAAAATTTCAAAGGCTCTGAAGAGCAAACCTGAAAGACATTACTTTGATCCTAATAAAATCGATATAGTTAGATTTATGAATATGACCGGCGGATAAAAAAATACTATATTTTTAATTTTAAAACAGTGGTTTGAAAAATTATTTTAATGTAAATTATATTTTTAGGAAAGCTTATGAGTGAGTTTCTTTTTAGTACTGTTTCCGATGTAATCATGGGTCCGGATACATCCGAGAGCCTTGGGAATGTTGCTAGCAGTTTGGGAATTAGTCGAGCGCTTGTCGTTACTGATGATGGAATTATTCGGCATGGATTACTGGATATAGCACTACAAAGTCTCCAAAAACTTAAAATCCAATATCATGTCTATAGTGATGTAGTCGCTGATCCTCCGGAAGAAATTGTTCTAGACGCTGTCGCTATTGCTCAATCATTTAAATGTGATGGCGTTATTGGTTTTGGCGGCGGAAGTTCAATGGATGTTGCTAAATTGTTGTCGGTGTTAATTAAAGGTTGCCAGCCACTTTCTGAAATATATGGTGTTGGTAAAATCTCAGGAGATCGAATCCCGCTCATACAAGTTCCAACGACTGCTGGAACAGGTTCTGAGGCTACTATGGTCTCTATCATTACTACGGGAAAAACCACAAAGGCAGGAGTTGTTAGTCGAGTTCTCCTAGCAGATAAAATCATCCTAGATCCCACTTTAACGTTGGGTCTTCCTCCTCACGTGACATCAGCTACAGGTATTGATGCTATGGTGCATGCTATCGAAGCTTTTACATCGAAGCGACTAAAGAATCCACTATCGGATTTACTTGCTAAAGAGGCATTACGCCTGCTGTCCAGCAATATTGTCAAGGCTGTGAAACAAGGTGATGATGTTGAGGCGCGTGGTGCTATGTTGTTGGGATCAATGCTTGCGGGTCAGGCTTTTGCTAATGCGCCGGTAGCTGCTGTCCATGCTTTAGCCTATCCATTGGGTGGTAACTATCATATTCCCCACGGGTTAACTAATGCGCTGGTCCTTCCACATGTTTTACGGTTTAATGCCCGATGCGCGTCTGAGCTATATGCTGAGTTAGCGCCGCTCATAATGCCGGACGTTTTGTTGCCAAATGATTCTATTAAAATTACTGAAATGTTGGCTGACTACTTTCTTAACTTGGCAAAGGATTTAGGCCTGCAAACCACACTACGTCAGATGAATATTCCTGAATCTGATCTCCAGATGCTGGCTGAGCAATCGATGCTGCAGCAACGTTTATTAATCAATAACCCTCGCGAGGTGAGTCTTGATGACTCTCTACAAATCTATCGCCAAGCCTTCTAAGTGTTCAGGAGAAAAATAAATGAGTGATGACCAAAGGATGGATTATGGCTACTTCTGTGATATTAGCACGCGCTGGTTAGATAATGATATCTATGGGCATGTGAATAATGTGGTCTACTACAGCTATTTTGACTCAATTGCTAATAAGTACCTCATTGAGCAGGGAGGATTAGATATACATACAGCGAGTATTACTGGATTTGTAGTTGCTTCTAACTGTCAGTACAAGTCTCCTATTTCCTATCCAGATGATATTAATGCTGGTATGAGGGTAAATCGCCTTGGCAATAGCTCGGTAGAATATGGAATTGCCATTTTTAAAAAAAGAGATGCGATTGCTTCTGCAATGGGAACGTTTACTCACGTTTTTGTTGATCGTGAGACTCATACCTCAGTAACTATTCCTGAGCAATTGAGACTAGCTCTTCAAAAAATTATGGTTAAGACTAGCGAATAGGTATAAGAGTTTAAAGTGGATTTTAAAAATAAGGTAATTGTTGTTACAGGCGGTGCTAACGGGATAGGGCGATCTTTATGTGAGCATTTTGCTCGAGCGAAAGCAAAAGTTGTTGTAATGGATATTGAGTTGGATAGAGCTCGAGAGGTAGCTTCCACTATAGGAGGGCTTGGTGTAGGCGGGGACGTCAGTGTGGAGTCTGATATCAAACATGCTGTACTTGAAACCGAGAGAGTGTTGGGACCTATTGATATTTTTGTTTCAAATGCAGGTGTTGCTTTTGGAGATGGACCCGGCTGGATGGCAGCATCTGCGTCTAATGAATCGTGGGAGCTCAGTTGGGGCGTTAATGTGATGGCACATGTTTATGCAGCAAGAGAGCTTGTGCCTAAAATGATTCGCCGTGGAGGCGGTTCTCTGGTTAATATTGCATCTGGCGCGTCGTTGCTTTGCCAGATCGGAGATGCAGCTTACTCGGCGACAAAGTCAGCGGCTCTGGGATTTGCAGAGTCACTGGCCATAACCCATGCTGATGATAATATTAAAGTCTCTGTAGTTTGTCCTCTATATGTGTCAACGCGAATGACCGAAGGTGGTAGAGGTGTTAGTGGCGGTGATAATGTAATGTCAGCCGACTCGGCAGCTGAAGCAATTATTCAGGGTATTTTAGATAACAAATTCTTAATTTTGCCGCACAAAGAGTTGGATACTTATACGCAGCGTAAATACTCCGATTACGACAGATGGCTGAAGGGTATGCGCGGGCTAAGAGCAGAAATGGTTGAGCAAAATCCCGACTGCGATTATCAACGATAAGCTATGAACAAATATAATTACTTTTGCAATCTATCAAGCTTGAGGTCGAAATTGTTGGTAGTAATGTCTGCCGTATGGATTTCCTCAGCAGTAGCAATTGATTTTCAAGACTATGATGATGATGTCGCTGCGTTATTAAGAGAGTACCAGAGTCAATCAGATGCTATGGGTTCTTATAATCCCTCTGTTCTTTCATTTAATGAGACGGATGATTCCAATACTCTCGTGGATTTTGAAAAGGGTTTGATATTGGTCGCCGCCACAACACCTGAGATGCTCAGGCAATCAATCATCGATGTGTTATTAACGCAAATAGATCCCTCAGTTATTGATGCAAAAACTGCGCAGGATTTTGGCTTGATAAATGAAAAAACAAATCGTCCTTTTTTTTGGGGTCAAGTTTTAGATAATAAGGGTAACCCAATGGATTCTTGGCGCCCAGCTGCAAACTTTGCAGATTTTCTTTTAAGGGATAGAGTTTTTGATGATGGCCGGTTTAGAGTGTCGATTACTATGGTCGAGACTCACAAAGAAATTGCAGGTGGTAAATATGTTAAATATGCAAAAGCTGCCAGTGCTGAGCATAATGTATCAGTTCCCTTGATGATGGCGATTATGGAGACAGAAAGCTCGTTTAATCCTCTTGCTCGGTCAAGGTCAAATGCATTAGGCCTCATGCAAATCAAGGCTAATACTGCAGGAAGGGACTACTTTAATCTTATCAAGGGATATAAGCATACTCCTTCTAGAAGCTATTTATATACTCCTAAAAATAATATTGAAGTAGCTGCGGGTTACCTAAGTATTTTGTCCAATAGATATCTCAAAGGGATACGCGACCCTAGTAAGCTGGAGTATGCAGTTATCTCAAGTTATAACGGCGGTGCAGGGAACCTTTGGAAGAGCTTGGATAAAAACGGGAACAAAACTAAAGCTATCGCGCGGATAAATAGGATGTCTACAAAAGATTTTTACTGGTTTCTTACTAATCGTCATATTCGCGAGGAAACTAGGAACTATGTAAAAAAAGTAAGTAATAAAAAATCTAAGTATCTGAATCTTTAAAATACGTTACGCTATCTGACTTTTTTTGTGTTGAAAGTCCAAGTAGAGCATTTATTATATGACTGACGCCTCTTCACAACATGGCCGCCTGCAGCGCAGACCAGCACCGGGTGGACAGCAAATTACAACTTTTCGTCAAGTCCTTCGTCGTCATGGCGGAGCAATGGCCGCAATTGCTCTGGCATGCTTTTTTCTAACGAACTCAAATCCTCTTCTGCAGTCAGGATTTGCCAAGTTGAGTAACTCGCCTTTTTTTTACTTAGTTGCATTACCTGGATTATTTTCATTGTTCATTGGTTATTTACTTCTTAGACACAGAACAATCGATTCGCGCACCATAATTTGGATTTTATACTTATTGCTGATATCTATTCTGGAGGAGATTGCTTTCAGACTTTTAATCCCGCTCGCTATCCTTTCTTCGACGGGACTGATTGCCAGTCTTATTATTAGCAATTCTGTCTTTGCGACTATTCATTTTTTTACACTACGCTGGAAGCTTGTAAATTGCATAGGTGCCTTTTTAGGTGGTCTCGGACTTAGCCGTTTATTTTATGTCACAGAGGATCTGGCATTAATTATTTTAGTACACTGGTTTTTCACGTTTCTGAATACTCCTTCACCACCTAGAGATTTAACGACACAGAAATAAGACTACTAAACGCTTTAGTCGTTATGCAACCTCATTAAGCCCTCTTGTATTGTACTTGCAACTAGCCGGCCATCTTGGCTATAAAAAGTTCCTCTACTCAAGCCTCTCGCTCGGCTCGATCTTTGACTATCCATGTGGTAGAGCAGCCATTCATCTGCTCGGAAGCTATCATGAAACCAAATACAATGGTCCAGCGATGCCGGCTGTAGCTTTGGATTCATAATACTAATCGCATGAGGCATGAGAGATGTACTCATAAGACTAAAATCTGATGCATAAGCAAGAATTGCATAATGAAGATTAGTATCTGTATCACTAGGTAGCTCTCCAGCGGCTTTTATCCAAACTAATTGTTCAGGTTTTCTTGGCAATGGGTCAATATAATTGATTGGATTGACTGATCTCATCTCAATAGGACGCAAGGATGGACGATTCTTTGATGCCCTATTTTTAGCTTTAGAGTCGAGTTGCGCCCGAACTTGTGCCCACCGATAAAAATCATCTTCAAGCTCTTCCGGACCCGGGCAATTGGGCATTTCTGCTTGATGGCAAAGACCCTCTTCGAGTATTTGAAAAGAGATCTCTGTATTAAAAATTGCCTTACCCCTCTGAGATGCCACAACTCTTCGAGTAGTGAAAGATCCTCCATCTCTAATAGCATCGACTTCATAGAGAATTGGAGCGGAGGGATCACCGGGCCTTAAAAAATAGGCATGCTGGGAGTGCACTAGTCGCTCACTATTTACAGTATCTTGTGCCGCACGCATTGCTTGTGCAAAAACTTGGCCACCAAATACCCTTCGATTTCTAGTTTCGGGAGTAAATCCTCGATAAATATTGGTATCAATTCTCTCTAATTCAAGGATATCGAGAAGATGTTCAAGAGCTTTGGTCATTTAGAATTATCCTTCAGATTCGGGCATTAGAGTTATAAACCACTTAGCTAAGTTAGCTGAGATTATAATAAATCAGAGGCACGCGATGGGGATTATTTTTTAGCAAACACTGAGAGAAAATCAGCTATTCAGGATGTTTCTGTGGGCGCTGAGTCACCGAAATTCTTGTAAACAAATATAACATACTGTAACTTCGATTTCTTCAAATTCTGTGTCAGCATCTCTAATCTCGTTGCTGATCGCGACTTCATGGAAAAATATTTTAGTAGGAGAATTACTTGAGTAATTTAGATAGCTTTAGACTTGAGACTCGTGATTGGTTAGAGGATAACTGTCCCGAAACTATGCGAAAGCCAATGAAAACTGCCGATGATGGGTGTTGGGGAGGGCGCAACTTTACTTTTAAAAGTGAAGACCAAAAATTGTGGATGGATAGGATGGGAGAGAAGGGTTGGACAGCTCCTGAATGGCCAACTGAGTATGGTGGGGGTGGGCTAAGCAAGGCGCAGCATAAGATTCTAAAAGAGGAAATGGCTAGAATTAAGGCGCGATCTCCGCTTGAAAGCTTTGGTATATGGATGATAGGCCCAGCATTATTGAAATTTGGATCAGAGGCATTAAAACAACAGCATCTGCCACCCATCGTTCGTGGAGAAATCAGATGGTGCCAGGGTTACAGTGAACCAAATGCAGGCTCTGATTTGGCAGGACTTCAAAGTAAAGGTGTGGATATGGGCGACCATCTGTTGGCTAATGGACAGAAGGTGTGGACTTCCTACGGGGATAAAGCTGATTGGATGTTCTGTCTGTTGCGGACCGACCCAGATGCTAAGAAACAAATGGGTATTAGTTTGGTTTTATTTGATATGAAGACTCCTGGGGTCAAGCCAAAACCGATCAAATTAATTTCTGGTAGCTCTCCATTCTGTGAAACATTTTTAGATGACGTGCGAGTGGAAAAAGATCAAATAGTAGGTGAGATTAACCAGGGTTGGACTATCGCCAAGTATTTGTTGACGCATGAGCGAGAGATGATTGGAGGAATGGGACTGACTGGTGCGGGTTCCAAAACGCTGGGTAGTCTAGCGATTGACTCTTTAGGGACAACATTTGGTCGTTTGAATGACTTATTCTTGAGAACAGAGGTGGCTAAATGGGAAATTGATGCCGCTGCATTTGCTTGCACGGCTGAGAGGGCTAATGATGAGGCTAAAGCTGGTCAAGGCGTTGGAGCCACCTCTGCAATGTTAAAATATTACGGGACAGAATTAAATAAAAGACGTTTTGAGACTTTATTAAAAGTTGGAGGTAGTGACGAGCTTATTTGGGATGGCGATCTGTCAAAAAATGATGGGTGGATGGCTAAGACCTGGCTGCGCACCAAGGGAAATTCAATTGAGGGTGGCACCTCGGAAGTTCAGCTCAATATTATCGCAAAAAATATTCTCGGGTTAGGTTAATAGATTTTTTAAAGGATAAGTAACATGGCACTTGTAGTAAACGAAGAGCAGCAAATGCTAAAGGAATCTGCAAGAGGATTCCTTGCCGAGCATGCACCAATTTCAGAGGTCCGCGCTCAACGCGATTCAGGTAGTGAACTTGGTTACTCTCCGGCTCTCTGGGGGAAAATGGCGGATATGGGCTGGGCTGCAATACTCGTCCCAGAGCAATTTGGAGGTTTAGCGTTTGGTCACGTTGGGATGGGACAAATTATTGAAGAAACAGGACGTACATTGACTGCCTCCCCGTTAATCTCTACCGCTATATTGGGCGTAACACTGATAAATTTAGCGGGCTCTGACAGTCAAAAAGCTGAATTATTAGGGAAAATTGCTAACGGTGATTTAACGCTAGCCTTGGCGATTGATGAGGGGACACAACATTCTCCTGCGAATACTAAGATGTCTGCAAGTAAACAGGATGGTGAGTATGTGCTTAATGGCACAAAACGCTATGTCATTGACGGTAGTTCGGCTGATAATCTTATAGTTGTAACGAGGACCTCGGGGAATCCCGGCGACCTAAAAGGCATCAGTTTATTTAATGTAAATAGTGATACCAATGGTATTAATATTGAGAGAACTAATATGATTGATGGCCATAATTCTTCAATAATTACCTTCACCGATGTTCACGTGGATGAAAATAGCTTGCTTGGTGAATTTGATCGCGGGTTTAGGCCGCTTTCAACAGCGCTGGATGTTGCTAATGTCCATTTGGCGTGTGAGTTGCTTGGCATAGCTCAGGAAAGCTTTGACATCACGCTCAAATACATGAAAGAGAGAAAGCAGTTTGGGACTCTTATTGGCTCCTTCCAAGCTCTGCAGCATCGTGCAGCCAGCTGGTGGAGTGAAATTGAGCTTTGCAAATCTATAGTATTAAAAGCACTACAGTCCTTAGATGAGGGTGACGCTAAAAGTCCCGCGCTGGCAAGTATTGCTAAAGCTAAGCTCTGTGAAATTGTTGAACTCTCTACAAACGAGGCCATTCAGCTGCATGGAGGCATCGGGATGACAGATGAGTATGATATAGGATTTTTTATCAAGCGAGCTCGGCCAGCTCAAATGCTTTACGGAGGCTATAGCTATCATGCGGATCGATATGCCTTGATTAGCGGATATTAAAGTTCTAAAGAGGAAAGGATTAGTTCAGAGTACCGTCTTCTGCTAGTTAAATTAATAGTTCGTAGTGCTTTGAGTGATATCTATAGCAAATATTAAAATAGCGAATATAACTACTCTTTGTATTTTATATAAGTTAGGATTTTTCAAAGATTATCAGCTTAGCGGCGCAGCCGCTTCATACAATTGTCAATGAGTTAGGAGTTGAATTAGTGGATTTAGGAATTAGTGAAAAAGTTAAACCGATACTTGAAGAGGTAAAAAACTTTATTGATATAGAGATTCTTCCTTTGGAGGCGGAGTATCACCAAGAGGTTGAAAAAGGGGACAGATGGGCCTATACCGATCGTCAAACAGAAATTTTAGAGAGCTTGAAGAGTAAAGCTAAAGCAAAAAATTTATGGAACTTCTTTCTGACACATTGGGAGGGAGGTTTCGGTTTGAATACCGTCGAGTACGCTTATATTGCTGAGGAGACAGGACGTTCATTTTTAGCGCCAGAGGTGTTTAATTGTTCTGCACCTGACACAGGGAATATGGAGGTTCTAGCTCGTTATTGCACTGAAGAGCAGAAGGATAAGTGGTTGACTCCACTCCTTAATGGCGAGATTCGGTCTGCTTATGCGATGACTGAACCAGGGGTCGCTTCATCAGATGCAACGAATATCGCGATGAGTTGTGTTGAGGACGATGATGAGTGGGTACTGAACGGTGAAAAAATTTGGATTTCTGGCGCCGGCGATCCTCGATGTAAAATTATGATTGTAATGTGTAATACAAACCCAGATGGACCGCGTCACTCTCAGCATTCTCAAGTTTTGGTTCCGTTTGATACCCCCGGCGTAAAAAATCTCAGGCCAATGACGATCATGAATATTGATGATGCGCCTCATGGTCATATGCATATGCGTTTCACAGACGTTAGGGTACCTAAAGAGAATATGATTTTAGGGCCTGGAAGAGGCTTTGAAGTTGCCCAAGGGCGTCTTGGTCCCGGGCGAATCCATCATTGTATGCGATCTATTGGCTTGGCGGAGGCCGCTCTAAAGTTGCTGTGTGAGAGATCAGTCAGTCGCGAAGCTTTTGGACGGCCTTTGGCTAAGTTGGGGGGTAATGTCGATATTATCGCGGATGCTCGAATAAATATTGAGATGACAAGACTACTATGCCTCAAGGCAGCTTGGTTAATGGATAATGTAGGTACTGATGCTGCGCAACCGTTCATTTCTATGATAAAGGTTGCTGCACCTAATATGTCTTTAAAAATTATTGACGAAGCTATGCAGATGCATGGTGGCCTAGGTTTATCAAGCGATACGCCCTTAGCAACCTGGTATGGCGCTCAGAGAGTACTGCGCTTTGCGGATGGGCCTGATGCCGTGCACCGCATGGTAATTAGTAGACGTGAATTACGGGCATACAACAAATAATTGGACTGGAAGGACTAGGGGTAAACTATGAAAGCATTGGTGTGTAGTGAATTTGGATCTACTGAAGATTTGGAGCTTGAAGAGCGTGATAATCTTGAGCCAGGGCCGGGAGAGGTATTAATCGATGTAAAAGCTGCCGGTGTCAATTTTCCAGATATTTTGACAATTCAGGGAAAATACCAGTTCAAGCCATCACTGCCCTTTATTCCGGGTACTGAGGTGTCAGGAGTGGTAAAAAAACTAGGAGAAGGAGTGACGACTCGAAAAGTTGGAGATGAGGTAGTTGGGATGGTTCAAATTGGTGGTTTTGCAACGCAGGTGGTGACCTCTGAATTTTCAACCTTTTCTAAGAGCGAAAACATGTCTTATGAGCAGGCTGCTGGGTTTGCAATGACATACGGGACGTCTTACTACGCTCTAAAACAGAGGGCTAAAATACAACCAGGTGAGACACTTTTAGTGCTTGGCGCAGCTGGAGGGGTTGGGATCGCTTCGATACAAATTGCTAAAGCAATGGGAGCTAGAGTTATAGCGGCTGCCAGCTCGGAAGATAAGCTTGATTTTGCGTGTAAAGCCGGTGCCGATCTTAGGATTAATTACTCCAACGAAAACCTAAAGGAAAAAGTCAAAGACCTGACCAAAGGGAAGGGCGCAGATGTTATCTATGACCCAGTCGGGGGTGATTTCTCAGAGCAGGCTTTTAGAGCGATTGCATGGGATGGACGATTTTTAGTAATTGGTTTTGCATCTGGGCCTATTCCCAAAATGCCTCTTAATTTAGCTCTACTCAAAGGAGCATCTATGGTGGGTGTTTTCTGGGGTGCATGGATGAAGAGGGAGCCAATTGAATCACTTAAAAACTTTAAAGAGCTTATTGGAATGATTGATACTGGAAAATTCACTCCATTAGTTACAGAAGTTTTTGCTTTGGATGATCATGGCTCTGCATTCGATTCAATAGCAGAACGAAGAGCTAAAGGTAAGGTTATTCTCTCAATGGCCTAAAAACAAAGAAATAGATGGCGTTATTATTTTCTTTATTTTAGATTAGGAAATCTTAATATAGGTGATAAAAAATGATTTACTCAACTACCGAGATAATCCCAGGGCGAGAAATTTCAGAGAGTGTTGGTGTTGTAACGGGAAATGTTGTTCAGGCTAAGCACATCGGACGCGATCTTATGGCAGGTCTAAAAAGTATTGTTGGTGGAGAAATCCGCGGTTACACCGAAATGCTTAATGAAGCTCGAGATATTGCGATTAGTCGCATGGTAGAAAGTGCAGAGCAAAAGAACGCAGATGCTATCGTAGGAATACGATTTACGACTAGCTCTATTATGGATGGATCTTCTGAAATTCTGGTATTTGGTACGGCGGTCAAATTACGTTAATCTCGAGTTTAACCAAAGATATTCTCTAAGCCGTTAGCGAGTAATCCAAGACCAGCACACCAGGTCGCGCAAGCAATAATATCAACTACCGTAAACTTTAGCCCGGAGGTGTTACTTACGCCGATCATCATAGGAACCATACTCCTTACGGCGGGTATGAGCCTTCCTACAACGATAGATAGTGTTCCATATCTATTAATAAATTCTTCACTTTTTGCGATTTCGTCACTGCGTCTTTTTGCAAAAGAGCTGGAGCGAAGTTTTGGGCCAAACCAACGTCCTATATAGAATCCCAAATGGTCCGATAGACAGGCGCCAATAAATGCAAGAGCCATGATTTGTGATATCGACATTAATTGCTCAGAGTAAAGGAGTGTACTTACTGTCAATAAAATTACTCCAGATACAAACAAGCCTACACCTGGGCACGCCTCCAGAAAAGCCAAAGTTGGAACCATTAACCACGCATTCTGCTTGTTGCTGGCTAACCAATTCATTAACAAATCGTCGATAAGTTTTACCCAAAATAAGTTGAGGTTAATTGGTAATGATAACAGATCATTATTTGTCTAAGAGGCGTAATTCTGAGGCTTGAGACCTTTTTTCGTATCAAAAAATGTTTTAATTTCAAGAATATCTTTTTCGGCATCATCACTTGGGTAAATAAAACCCTCAATCCCAATAGTTTTAACACTGCTGTCAACATACACCACTAAAACGGGAACCTTTGCCGCGCGTGCAATATGGTGAAAACCTCTCTTCCAATTGGGGTTGGGACTTCTGGTTCCCTCTGGCGTAATAATCAGCACAAATTGATCGCTGTTGTTAAATATACTTGCTACGTCAGTTACAAGTGAGTTAGCTTGCCTTCGATTAACAGGGATCGCGCCACAATATCGCAAAAACCATCCTAACGGTCCGATGAAGATGGTATCTTTTATGAGAACACTTGGCTTTAAGCCGAGAACAGAAACAGCAAAAATAAAAAGGAAAAAATCCCAATTAGAAGTATGTGGAGCGACAATCAGCACATATTTATTATGATCTTTTGGTAAGGTACCAACTACTCTCCACCGGATAATTTTGAGCATAATTTTAGACAGAACGCGGAGCATTGGCGTAATAATTGGCGTAGAAAAAAGCGTATATTTCATCGACATGTCTACAGGATAAAGGATAGTCTAAATTTTCGGCAACAAAAAAGTTGATTATTGCAATTATTAATGGAGCCTTAATAACAGCGCAACTATGATCCTCATTCGATAAATTTATGTTTATGGCGTAGAGTCAAGCGTACGGACGATTTTTTTGATAAGTTGAAATTTAAGGGAACTTAATAGTGAAAAAATTAGAGACGGAATATCTAATAATTGGCAGTGGGTTGGTAGGCATGGCATTTGCTGACACTTTACTAACGGAGACGGATGCAAATATTGTTATTGTTGATCGTTATGCTAACCCCGGTGGACACTGGAACATGGCTTATCCATTTGTCACACTTCATCAGCCATCTGCTTATTTCGGCGTCAGCTCAAAAGAACTTAGTCGAGGTGTTATCGATACTATTGGTTTAAATAAGGGCATGAATGACCTGGCGACTGGATCCGAGTTGCTCGCTTATTTTGATGAGGTAATGAGGCAACGATTTTTAGCCAGTGGCCGGGTGAGATATTTCCCGATGTGTGAATACAAGGGAGAAGGGATGTTTATATCTAAGCTCACCGGTAAAGAGTTTAGCGTTTCATATAATAAATTGGTTGATGCGACTTTTATGACAATTTCGGTGCCTTCAACACATACACCCAACTTTAGTGTAGATCCAAAAGTAAATTTCATGCCGTTAAATAATTTACCCCTAGTTACAAAAAAACCTAATGGTTATGTTGTTATAGGAGGAGGTAAAACTGGAATAGATGCGTGTCTTTGGCTTCTTAGTGGGGATGTTGATCCTGATGATATTACTTGGATTAGGCCTCGTGATTCATGGTTGTTAGACCGTCAAAATACCCAACCAACAGAGTCTTTTTTTAATTCATCAGTAGGATCTTTAGCGGCTCAGTATGAGTCGATTAGTGCAGCAACTTCGATCGAAGACATGTTTGTTCGTCTTGAAAAAAGTGGATATTTGTTGCGGCTCGATCGAAATATACGGCCAACTATGTTTCACGCAGCAACAATCAGTAAAGATGAGATTATAGAGTTACAACGTATTAAAAATGTCGTCCGTATGGGGCATGTAAAGGAAATCAAGATAGATCGTGTTTCGCTAAGTGAAGGTGAAATAAAAACTGGCGAAGATTATATTTATGTCGACTGCTCGGCAAGTTTAGAGCGATCTTTTGGTAACAAGACACCAGTTCCTGTCTTTTGTGAAGATTGTATCACTCCGCAGATGATTCGAGCATATCAGCCTGCATTCAGTGCGTCTATGGCGGCCTATGTTGAAGCTAACTATAGTGGTGAAGCTGAAAAAAATAGACTTTGCTCGCTTGTTCCGCCACCTAATTATGACGTTGATTTCATTCCTATGACGCTAGCAATGATGTTAAATCAATTTAGTTGGTCCCAAGATAAAAAACTGCGTCAATGGATTAGAGATAACCGACTCGATGGGTTTTCCAGGTTAATTAGTAATGTGGATAAGGACGACCATGAAAAAATACAAATCTTAACAAGAATTCAGAGCAGCGCTTTGCCAGCGATTACAAAACTCCAGCAATTTAATCAGCAGTTAATTTAGAGAAGTGAAATATGAGTGAATTTCAGACTAACAGAAATGATTTGACCAAGACGCGCATTATCAAGACGGATATAAATCATGCTCGGGAAAACTTGAATCAAGGTCAAATTTTGGTTCAAGTCGATCGTTTTGCATTCACTGCGAATAATATTACTTATGGAGCTGCTGGAGATACTATTGGGTATTGGAAATTCTTTCCTGCTAGAGAAGATGCCCATAATGAGTGGGGCTGTTTGCCCGTTTGGGGTTTCGCGACCATTGTTAGCTCTATAGTCGATGGATTAGATGAGGGGGAGCGAGTTTATGGATACTTCCCTCCCGCAGATTTTCTAGTTATGCGACCTACTAAGTTAACGAGTGGCCGTTTTATGGATGGAAGTATCCACAGAGCAGAACTTCCAGCGGTATATAATAACTATGTTAGGCTTGCTAATGAGAGCGGCTATGACCAGTCCGTGGATAATATTCGGGCACTACTTAATCCGTTACATATAACCTCATTTTGTCTTTGCGACGCGCTAAAATCGGAGAGTTTTTATGGTGCCGAGCAAATAATTGTTCTTAGTGCTTCTAGTAAAACTGCGATCGGTATGGCGCAAGGATTATTAGATAGTGGTATATCGCCTAAAACCCTCGGAATTACTTCAAAATCAAATTATGATTTTGTACGTTCTTTGGGGTGCTATTCTCAGGTATGTTGCTACGATGAGCTTGATACTTTGAACAGTGCTAAATCTTCAGTCATCATCGATATGTCAGGTAATAGGGCGGTGTTGGGTGCCATACATGACTCGCTCGGCAGTCGAATGCTAAATTGTATTAATGTAGGTATGACTCATTGGGACACGCTAGCATACAATGATCCTATGGGAGCTAAAATTAATCGGGGGCGTAGTAATTTTTTCTTTGCACCAGCTCATGTGCAAAAGCGCATAGGTGATTGGGGGCATGATGTCTTTAATCAGCGTGCTGCTGAGTTTATGATAAGACGTATGCGGCAGAGCACTAATTGGATGCGAGTAACTGAGGTAAATGGTTTTGATAGTTTTGTGAGTGTTTATGATGCTATCGTTGCAGGGGATATGAATCCTGAGGAGGGCGTCATTGTCGTGATGCCCCATGCATGAAAAGACGCCTCATGTTGCTTTCTAATAGGATCCAGTCAAAAGTTAGATCAACGAAATATTGTCCGTATTTTTTTAACTATTGATTGATAAAGAATTAAACCATTAAGGTAAATATTAGCAGTTTGCTAACTGCATTAGGAAAAGAGATGAAACGTATAGTTGTCGGCATGTCTGGTTCAAGTGGAGTGATCTATGGAATTCGAATACTGGAGATTTTGAGAGAGAATCCTGAGGTTCAGACTCATCTAATCTTGAGTCATGCTGCCAAAATGAATATTGGTATAGAGACTGATTGGGCTCTACAAGATGTTGAGCAGCTTGCAGATGAGGTACATAATATTAAGAATATTAGCGCCAGTATAGCTAGTGGCTCTTTCCATACCGATGGCATGATAGTGGTTCCATGCTCCATGAAAACACTCTCTGGTATAGCTAATTCTTATGCAGAAAATCTAATTATTCGAGCGGCTGATGTAATGCTTAAAGAGCGTCGTCGGTTAGTTATTGTCCCACGCGAGTCCCCCTTGCACACTGGCCATTGCGAACTGATGTTAAAAGCCAGCAAGATAGGGGCTATTATTTGCCCGCCAGCACCTGCTTTTTACACAGATCCCAAGACGGTAGACGATATTATTAATCATTCAGTAGCAAGAGTACTTGATTTATTCGATATTGAATCCGACAGCCTAAAACGCTGGCAGGGTAATGTCTAAAGAGATCAATAAACTATATCAATTTTTGCATCAAGAGTCGGTATTAACACTATCAACCCATGATGCTGAGGGTGCTTGGTCCGCTCCAGTTCTCTATGTCGCTGATACTACCCAAGTCCAAATTGCTCTTTACTTTTTGTCGTCATCTAACAGCCGGCATATTACTGCTTTGGCTGAGGGAGATGTTTCTGCGGCGTCTATTTATTCTAACTATGATGGCCAGTGGCAATCAATTCGTGGTGCTCAGATACAAGTTTCTATTACTCGAGTTGACGACGCTGAGACCGGACATATTGAAGCCCTATACTTTAGTCGATTCCCTGAAATAAAAGCATTGATCGATAATCCGCAAACTAAGCAAGAGAGGTTGATTGGTGCCGCTTTTGCGAAGAGTTTTTTTTACCGCGCAGCACCATCCTTTATTCGACTGACTAATAATGCCGACAGTTTTGCTGGGCGGACCGAATGGAAGTTTTAGTTGATATTAGTTAGCTAGATTAAACAGTTGTGTATTTCCCCCGCGTGCGACTAAGTTTTCGGTGCGAGTTCTTTCACTTAAAAAACCTAAAAGCCAGCGATAATTATAATCAGCATTGATCTTTGGCCATTCAATCAGAGGAATAATACAGCCGGAGCGATTAGCCATTTCTTTACGCAGTGCGCTGCTATTGGCTCCAAAACTGTTAGCAATAACGCCCGCAATATCTGGGTGTTGAATGAGAGATGCTCCAATGTTCAGGGCTACGGTTTGCAACATGCCTGTAGGTAGGCCCAATGCCTCGTAACGTTTGAGTACGTCGATTAGGGTTTCGTCGTGACTCTCATCTGCACAAATAAGCAAGGAGCAACCACAGAGCAGGGCGCTGGCAATTTGCAATGTTATGGTCACCCTTGGATCTTCATCTCTGATGATTAAAAGCATTACGCCTCGGCCATGGAGACTCAGTTGGTTGCTCTCACCAGTTGGACCAGGCAGATGAAGGGGATGGGATAATTTATCTTTAACCAACGTCTCTAAAGAGGTTTCTATGATGGCTTCGTCTACTTTGAGTACCATATCTACACGCTCTTGAATTGATGTGCTTGTCCATTTGACCATCGCTGTTTTCGCCCTATCTACGGAGTCAGATAGTTGAGAACAAAGGGGCTTAGTGTTGTAATTAAAATCGAAGTTTTTACTGGATTGATCGCCTATCGTACTCGCGTTAGAGAATTGGTATAAATAGTTAGGGCCACCGGCCTTGGGACCGGTACCTGAAAGTCCCCGCCCACCAAAAGGATTAACGCCAACAACCGCGCCAACGGTATTTCTATTGATGTAAGTGTTGCCGACGATGGTGTTACGAAATACTGTTTCTGTAAAAGCTTCAATTCGGCTATGAATACCTAGTGTAAGGCCGTAGCCGGTTTCGTTGATTTGATTGATGACTGAGCTGAGATTTTGTGCTGAGTATCGAATGACATGCAGTATTGGACCAAATACCTCATCATGTAATTGGTTGATAGATTGCAGTTCAAAAACATGAGGGGCAACAAAACTGCCATTCTTACAGTGAGGGCCGAGTTCGATTTTGGCGATTAGAGTAGCTTCTTCGTTCATACGCTCAATATGATCGTGTAGTTCCGAAGCCGCACCACAGTCGATAACGGGTCCCATATCAGTGCTTAATAGGCGAGGGTCACCGGCGTGCATTGATTCCATCGCACCTTTGAGCATCAAGAGTACTTTGTCAGCAATAGTGTCTTGAATATAGAGCACGCGCAACGCGGAGCAACGTTGACCTGCACTTAAAAATGCAGAGGTAATAACATCATCAACTACTTGCTCAGGCAGGGCAGTAGAATCTACTACCATACAATTTTGACCTCCTGTTTCGGCGATAAACGGTACGGGGCCACCTGGGCGCTGCGCTAGTTGATAGTTGATTCTGAGCGCGGTTGCTGTTGATCCAGTGAAAGCAATGCCAGAAATTCGAGCGTCCTCAATTAAGATGCTTCCAATTTTAGATCCACTACCAAGTAACAATTGTAGGACATTACTTGGAACGCCAGCTCTATGAAAAAGCTTCACAGCATAGTTCGCAATTATTGGAGTTTGCATGGCTGGCTTAGCAATGACGCTGTTACCTGAGGCGAGCGCAGCAGCAATTTGACCAGTGAAAATCGCTAGAGGAAAATTCCAGGGACTAATGCATAAAAATATTCCTCGGCCAGTATAGTTAGCCTCTTTTTCTCGAGATATCTGACGAGTCTGCAGAGCATAATATCGGCAGAAGTCTATAGCTTCGCGTACTTCAGAGAGGCTATCGTTTAGCGTTCGACCTCCTTCTGAGGAGATAATCGCAATCATCTCGGCAGTTTCCTGTTCCATATAATTTGCCACTGTATCTAATATGTCAGCACGATTAAGATGGCCCAGACGGTCCCATTTAGGCTGAGCACTGTATGCAAATTCAACCGCATGCAGAATATCTTCTTCTTCCGCCATGCTGTATTGACCCAGTAAGTGATTATTGTCAGCTGGATTGAATTGGTCCTGAAGAGCAATACCAGTGCTGATACCGTTAACTAGGGAATGGACAATAAAGCGTTCGCTAGATTTTTTTCTTACTACTGTTAACAGTTCTTCTGTTTGTAGAGGTGAATCAAGATCAATACCCCTTGAATTTTTGCGTGGCTCGTTCGCATTTTCAAACAAGAGCTTGGGTACGGGTATCATTTTGTGCTCATAGGGGAAGGCTTCCATGACTGCATTTCGACTATCAAACAGCAATTCTTCCACAGGGGTTTTTTTGTCTAAAAAGCGGTTCACGAACGAACTATTAGCTCCATTCTCAAGCAAACGGCGCACAAGGTAAGGTAGAAGGTCTTTGTGGTTGCCTATTGGTGCGTACACACGAACAGGTATGGTTGTGTCAGGATATTGTTTAATTAGCTGTCTATAGAGGCTATCACCCATGCCATGGAGCCGTTGAAATTCAAAATCCTTGTTGCCAGCAAGTTCAAGGATGATCAATGTTGTGTAGGCGTTATGCGTTGCAAATTGAGGGAATATTGCTTCAGGCGCAGCTAATAATAATTCAGCACAGTATTGGTAACACAGGTCGGTATTGGATTTTCGAGTGAAGACGGGATAGCTTTTCAGGCCAAACTCTTGAGCATGTTTAATTTCAGCGTCCCAGTAGGCACCTTTAACGAGACGCACCATCAAACGTCTTTTTGTATTTTGAGCCAGTTTAACCAACCAATTTGCGGTATCTGGCGCTCGTTTTTGATAGGCCTGCAAAACAAATCCCAGACCCTGCCAGCCCTCTAAATCAGCGTCGTAAGCAAGCGCTTCGAAAATACTGAGAGAAATATCTAAGCGATAAGATTCTTCTGCATCAATGGACAGCCCGATATTATGTTTTTTAGCTTGCAAGCAAAGCGCCTTGATACGAGATAATAACTCTTCCATCACTCGTTGATATTGCGCAAAATAGTAACGCGAATGTAACGCTGATAATTTTACAGAAATTCCATCAGTATCTTTAACGCTGTCTAGGCTTCCTGTATTAGATATACCAATTTGATCAATAGCGCTGCTGTAGGCTGCGAAGTACGCCTCAGCATCAGCTTCAGTTCTAGCACCCTCACCAAGCATATCAAAAGAAAACTTAGCCTTTGGTCCATTACGTCTAATGCCTTTTTTGATTCCCTCTTGAATTGAACGGCCAAGCACATACTGCTCACCCATAATTCGCATGGCCTGCATAATGGCTGAACGAATAACTGGCTCGCCCATGCGAGCTGTTAGGCGTTTTAACCACGTGTCTGTTTCGGTGGTAATATCTGAATGTAAACTCACGATATGTCCGGTTAACATTAAGCCCCACGTAGAGGCGTTAACAAATAAGGACTCAGATTGGCCGAGGTGATTGGACCATTTACCCCCTTGAATTTTCTCGGCAATCAATCTGTCAGCGGTGAGATTATCGGGAACACGAAGCAAAGCCTCCGCTAAACACATTAGTGCTACGCCTTCATCATTGGCTAATCCAAACTCAAGTAAGAATGCATCAAGAGTTCCGCCACTAATTTTTTTATTTCGACATACAGTCACCAACTGCTGAGACGCTTTCAAAACTCTCTCTCTGGCTTCCTTAGATAGAGGATTACTCCGCAATAACTGGGTAACAGACTCATGTTCATCTTGGTGTTCGTTGTTCCTAATTTGTCGGCGGAGCGCGTTAAGCTTCATTTAAGTGCCTTAAATTTAAATAAATAAATGTGCTATATTTTGCTATAAATAACCAAGTATAAAACTCCAGATTAATTACTTTTGTAGAGTTTAAATATTACAAAATACAAATTTTTAAGATATTATGCTGATTAGATAGCTAGGATTTTGGGCTGAGAGTTTTATGTTTGGCTGGCTAATTGTGCAGAGTGAACAAACTAAAAGGGGAGCCAATGAAAACGATTACTAATCTTGATCGAATTGATCGGCGTATTCTAAATGTGCTGCAGAAAGATGGCCGGATAGCTAATGTTGAATTAGCTCGTCAAGTTAATCTCACCCCAACACCCTGTCTGGAGAGAGTAAAGCGTTTGGAAAAAGATGGCTTTATTACCGATTATGTTGCCCTGATTAACCCAGTAAAGGCCAATGCAGCCCTTTGTGCTTACATAGAGATTCAGCTAGTAAGTTCCACCACTGAGGCATTCAAGCGCTTTAATCAAGAAATGTTAGATTTGCCTGAGGTGCAGGAATGTCAGATGGTTGCGGGAGGGTTTGATTACCTAATAAAAATTCGAGTGGCGGATATGCAACACTATCAAAGATTTCTAGGTGAAAAGCTAGCTTCTATTAGGGATATTAGCCAGACGCATACTTACGTTGTTATACAGGATGTAAAATCCGAAACGGCAGTCTATATTAACGGTTAATTAATATAGGTTCTCGGAACTCTAGATGGCATTCTAGTCAGAAGTTCATACCCGATGGTATCACAATGATGGGCTATTTCGTTGACCGATAAATCTGGACCCCAAAGAGTAACTTCATCACCGATTTCTATAGATTCTAGGTCAGTGACATCTACGGTAATCATATCCATCGAGACTCTTCCCACAAGAGGGCACCGGATATTATTGATTAGCACTGGTGTTCCATTAGGAGCATGCCTAGGATACCCGTCTCCATAACCCACCGTTATGGTTGCGATAGAGCTCGGCCGATTGGATGTCCAGTTACTCGTATATCCAACCGATTCGCCTGGACCAATATTTCTTAGAGAGATAACAGCTGACTTAAATGTCATTGCTGGTGTGAGCATATCGGCATTCACTTGAGCGGTGGTAAATGGTGAATTTCCATAAAGCATATATCCAGGTCGCTGCCAGTCAAAATGTGCATCTGGCCAGGCAAGTATCGCTGCTGAGTTAGCAATAGATAATTGTCGATCAGTACCTCTATCAGGTACTGTGCTGGCTACACATTTTTTAAAAGTATTCTGTTGCTGAATAGTTTTCGAACTACTAAGATCATCTGCACACGCGAAGTGGGACGCTATCACTATGGTGCTACAGATATTACTGCTGTACTCTAATTGGCTAAAAATGCCTTGTACCTGATCAGGCGGGAAACCAAGGCGATGCATTCCAGTATCTATGCCAAGCCAAACGTGAATGGGATATTCTAGTTTAGCTTCGAGTACTGCAGCTTTTTGAGGCTCATTTTCGATCATTAACCAGAAATTACTTTTAGCAGCAACTTCAATTTCATCTTTAGAGAAAGTACCCTCTAACAACAATATTGGTTGCTCAATCCCTGCTTTTCTCAGTTCCAAAGCCTCTTCTATGCATGCGACACCAAAAGCAGGAGCTTTTTCGGACAATGCTTGAGCAACCTGTACCATTCCATGGCCGTATGCGTTGGCCTTTACCATTGGCATGATCTGAGTTTTTGGTGCCAAGCTTTGAGCAAGAGCCATATTTGCTCGCAATGCAGATCGATCAATCAGAGCTACTGTAGGCCTTGACATTTAACTAGTTTGAGTTAGTAATCATATTTATGGCTGGAAAACAGAGCCTGTGCGGCAAGCCACACATCTCCTATTTTTCCATCACCAACAGGAGCGTCGTCAACTGAGACAACCGCTCCAATTTCTTTAGTTGAACTGGTGATCCAGACCTCATCAGCTCCTCTCACCTCTTCCATCGTCACGACGCGCTCCTCCACATTAATAGACCCGTCCTTTCTAAGGATGTCTACCAGCATATTTCTAGTGATACCAGGAAGTAATTGATTGTCCAGAGGGGGGGTGATGACGACTCCATCCTTGACAATAAAAGCATTGCAAGCGCTTGCCTCAGTTAGTTCATTTCTTTTGTTATACAGTAAGGTTTCATCATTACCTTGATCATAGCCTTCTTGAAAATGAAGCACATTTCCAAGCAAAGCAGTTGATTTGATATGACAGCGCTGCCATCTTAAGTCCTCTGATGTGGAAACGGCGTATGATTTTGCTCGATTTTTATCCGCCACAGGGGGCGAAGGTATATCAAAAGTAAAGCCAAACACTGTAGGGCTTACGGCTTCAGGGAAGGCATGATATCGTTTGATATCTGCACCTCTACTGACCTGCAGATAAATTCCGAGATTCCCATTTCCATTCTCAATCGCAAGCTTTTCACACATATCCTGCCAGTCGCTATGCGACCAGTTTAGTTTGAGTCCGATACCGCTGAGACCATCAAGCATGCGGTCGATATGCGCTTTAAATCCTAGTAACTTTCCTTGGTAGGATGGAATGACCTCATAAATTCCATCTCCAAATAAGAAGCCTCTATCTAAAGGCGATATCTTGGCCTCAGTTATAGGCATATAGGAGTCGTTTAGAAACGCAATACTCATTCAACTTTCCTCTTGAAAAGATTTAGTCTCGTCGGTGTACCAGATGAATTAAATTAGCTGATGTCTGGACTTAAATATTAGCAGTCGTTAATAAATCAGACAAAGTAAAACTACGTTTTTACTAACCAAATGGACTAAATGATGACATTATTTAATGGTTTTTATAACAAAGGCGACAAATTTTTCTTAAAACTATTAAAAACCCGAAAGTTTACGTAATTTATTGACAATATTTTGACTGATGGATGAATCCATACCATCTTCTGTAAGAGTGTTTTTGCCGGTTACGCCATCAACGCTTCCGCCCTTCGATAAGTAGGCAAGAACTTTGTCATTATCCCACTCAGCAAGTAAATCTTGATTTACTAAACATGAAAGAATTGCCAATAATCCATGGGCACCCCAATTTGAAACATCAGCAACTAAAAGTTCATCACAGTCCGTAATTGAGGGATTTATGTTTAGCTTCTGCAGAACTTCATTAAGATTACCCATACCCACCTCGTTTCCTCCATCTCCAATACATATAGTAGGGCAATCTGCATTTAGCACAATGCTATCAAAGTCAGCACATTTCGGGGTTATGTTAACTCCACGCATATTATAGTACTCTCCATCTGAGGCTTTTCCGGGGCGCTCTATAGAAATTATCAAAGACGGTTGGTATTTCTTTAGTAGTTTGGTGGCGTTATCTTGATTGGGTTGAATCTCACAGGTATAAAATGAACTTTCAAGGAAACTAAGTAACGGGTCATCACAAACTATTAAAGGGTCTCCGCCTAATTTCTTAATTCCATTGTACAAAGCTATAGCGCCCACGGGCCCATCTGTCTCAAAAGTCCTGTTCACTGGGAAGCCTGTCCCAATTAATATCTTTCCCAGATTATTATTTATTAACTGGGCGGCCCTTAGATACGATCCAGGTTCAATCGCCTCGTATAAAGTGCGCATGCCCCTTGGGTTTTTATCTACCAAAAGTTGCTCAATTTCTCCTGATAGAGCCTTTAAATTGACTTTGGGTTTGTGGAGCTTTGACCTGGCTAAATCAAGATGGAGGAGGTTATGGGCCTCTTCAATACTCAATTGTTCAAAACATACTTTACTATCTGGTGATAGTTGACTTAATTTGTCTAAATCAAGAGAAAATACCGAGCCGATTTTTGGGTAACCACCAATAGTTTGACGATCTCTCAGCAAAATAATTGGCATTCCATCTGGGGGAAATTGAATGGCACCTAGGCATATTCCCTCTGAGAGGATTCCATTAAGGGAGGATTTTACCGATGGACCCGTTAGGCGCGCCCCCATGCGATCATTTCGGTCTGACAAGATATATTCGCTGCTAAAAAATATACCTCTTTGAGTGGAATCAAATGTTTGTGCCTGATATCCGAGGATAACTCTTATTGTGGTTACCTCAGAATGTTTCGATGAATGACGAAACAACTGATTAGTCTCCCAAAAAAATGGAGGACATACCATATTATCGGGGCAAGGTAAGAAATCCCCATGTGTAATTGGCTGACCGTCTCCATAAAGCCCACCAATTTTTTCTCTCTTAACGGTAGAACAGCTGCCAAATACTGTCTCCAACGAGAAACCACCAGCAACGGCAAGATAACCTCTCATTCCATCTTCAGCGAAGCCAATCTCTATTCGATCTCCGGGGTAAATTTTATGGGTAGTAGAACTGCTTACAAATATACCATTGATTTTTAGGGGAAAAGAGGCACCTGTCAGAGCAATATAGGTCGTTAGGTTCGATTCAATTATTAAACCACCAACCATAATCTCTATCAGAGAAGCGTTTTCATCATTGCTGCACAGTTGATTGGCGTTTCTGAATGATAGGACATCCATTGGACCCCCCACGGTCAGGCCAATGCCATGTTGCCCCATGCGTCCCAAGTCCTGAAAGGAACTTAGAATACCAGGCTCTATGACCAAAAACCCTTTCATGGGTTGCTGCTCATAGATATTAAATTCCCGCCCAGCTCAATAAATTCGTTGCGTTCGATTGCTTTGAATTTAACTCTATCACCTGTCTTTATGGGCATGCAGGGTATCTCGTTAGGGTTAAACATTAAAGTAGGACACAAACCGATAAGATTCCATCCTCCGGGCGATTCATTCGGGTACACAGCCGTTTGCTGATCTGCTATTGCGACGGCTCCACGAGGTACCCTCAGTCTGGGAGTAGATAGCCTAGGGGCAGCAATGCGTTCATCCACATGCCCAAGGTATGCGAATCCAGGCGCAAATCCGATGGCATAAACTCGATATTCAACTTGCTGATGAATAGCTATCACCTCTTCAATCGACAGGTTTGTGTTTTTAGCTAAATCAGATAAATCAGGTCCTGATTCTATGGAGTAGTAGACTGGTAGGATTATTAGGTTGCCGTTTCGGACTTGATTGGTTACGTTTAGGTTTTCTGTCTCTAAAATAGTTCGTCTTAAAACCTTCGAGACGGTAAAATGATCGGTCTTAAAGTTATCATAAATAACGAGTATTGATGCATAAGAGGGTATTAGATCGATGAGATCAGTGCCTATATAAGTTCTAACCAAGGCACTGATTTGCTGGACTCTGTCGGCAACAACTACATCAGATTTTTCAGAAAGATGAATGATAAGTGAGTTTTCACCTGCAATTGAAATTTTAGGGACATATTTTGTCATGCGAAGCTACTGAATTAATTCACGAATTTGTTTTATGGCAGCGACTCCCTCTGCATTATCACCATGCACACAAATTGAATCTGCCTCCAGTGACAGAACGCGCCCACTCACCGTGGTAATGGAGCGCTCATTTTTCAATTGAGCGACCTGAGATAGCATTTTTTCTTGATTATGCACGGCACCTGGCAATTTTCTGTTTAGCAGAGCGCCATCATCGGCATAGCAACGATCTGCGAAAACCTCAAAAATAAGATCAAGCTCAAAAATAAGAGCTTCTTGCTTATGCATGTCTGACTGTGGGGTTGCCTGAAGCATAAATTTTAACTCTTGAGGGTACTCACTTATCGCTTGCATGACTGCACTTCGAATATGCCCATTTACCATCATGTCATTATAAAGCGCTCCATGAGGCTTAACATAAGATACATTCGCTCCTACTTTCTGTCCAATATCAATAAGTGTCTCAATCTGAATTTTCACCAGAGTAATTAATTGCTTATGAGGAATATCCATAGATATTCGACCAAAATTTTTTCGATCAGGGTAGCTAGGATGAGCCCCAATTATTACGTTGTGTTGCAACGCATAGTCTATTGTTTGTGCCATAGTCCCTGAATCACCTGCGTGATAGCCACAGGCAATATTGGCTTGATCGATAAATGGCATGACGGCCCCATCAACATTGGAATTCTCATGCGATGAATTTTCACCAAGATCACAGTTTAAGAGAAGGGTCATTCGCATATCCTAACTAAAAATAGAGTGTCTGTAACTATGCTTGTTCGAGAGAGCTATTGAGTAGGTCAGTTACGAGCATGCAACCGGGACTGTGCGTAATGCAAAGAGGAGGCTTAGCTTGCTCTAACGCAACCTGCGGTGTCACTCCGCAAGCCCAAAAAAGCGGTTCCTCCCCTTCTTTTAAATTAACCGCATCTCCATAGTCAGGCTTGTTTAAATCAAAAATACCGATCTTGCTTGGATTTCCATGGTGAATAGGAGCGCCATGAACCCTTGGAAAATGACTTGAAATTTGTTTTGCTAGTTCAGCATCACATGAATTGAAAGGCCGCATGCTTACTACCATTTTCCCACAAAAGGCGCCAAACGGCTGACAATCGATATTGCTGCGATACATCGGCACATTAACATCTTGACTTATATTTCTTACCTCAAGTCCGCTTGAGATGAGAGCTTCTTCAAATGAAAACGAACAACCTAGCAGAAAAGCTACTAAATCATCTTGCCAAAGGTCTGTAATATCTCGAACTTCTCTACAAAATTCACCATGCTTAAAAATCCTATAGCGAGATATATCTGACCTAATGTCAATATCTTTTCCCAGATCAGCTAAGATTGGATCTCCAATAACTGATTTGCTGATTAATGGACAGGGCTTTGGATTGGCTTTGCAAAAACCTAGGAAATCTTCTGCCCAATCTGCAGGCAGGATAACCAGATTACACTGAATAAATCCTTGACAGTATCCTGAGGTCATTCCATCGAAATGCCCATTGCGGATCATTAAGCGTAACTCGTTGGGCTTTAGTTGGCTTAACATGATTTATCCAAAATTAATTTTTCGCTATCTTTTTGCGATATTTTTAATGAAGTCGACAATTTCATTGAGTTTGATGTCAACATTCTCTGTGGCCCTGCGATGACGATATTCAATAATTCCATATTGTAGGCCTCTCTCTCCGATCACGATTCTGTGTGGAACTCCTATTAATTCAACATCAGCTAACATACCTCCAAGCCTAGCTTTAGGCTCATCCATGAATAATGTATCAACTCCAGCATTCAGAAGGCTACGGTACAGGTTCTCACACGCTTCTCTCACGTGCTCTGACTTGCAGATATTGATAGGCACTATGACCGTTTGAAACGGCGCTATAGCCTCAGGCCAAATGATTCCGTTGTCATCATGATTTTGTTCTATTGCAGCGGCAACAATGCGACTAACTCCAATGCCATAGCAGCCCATACTCATGAATTGTTCTTTTCCATTTTCATCCAGAACAGTTGCTTTCATCGCTTCACTGTATTTTGTTCCTAGTTGAAAAATATGACCCACTTCGATACCACGCTTTATCTCCAGTTTTCCCTTTCCATCAGGACTGAAATCGCCAGATACTACATTGCGAATATCAGAGATAGATAGTTCTCCGCAATCTCGATCCCAACTGACATTTTTAAAATGATAGCCGTCTTTATTTGCTCCACATACAAAATTTGAAACACACGCAGCGCTGGAGTCAACAATTAGAGGTAAATTAAGATCTATAGGTCCAATAGACCCTGGATGGCAGTTGAGAGCTTTTTTTATTTCCTCCTCACTTGCAAGACATAGATCGCCATTTATCCCTAAGATATTTTTGACTTTTAACTCATTGAGTTGATGGTCGCCTCTTAGAGCTAGAGCGACTAATTTATCTTTGCCAGAATCTTCGGTAGAAATGATCAACGTTTTAATGGTTTTGTCAGCGGTTAATGACAAAAACTTACAGAGCTCCCCTATGGTATGCACATCCGGAGTTGTAATCTCAGTTTTAACATCCGCCGCTTCTTTCTTTTTATCTAGAACAAGCGATGAGGCTTTTTCTATATTTGCCGCATAATCACTCTCTGTTGAAAAAACAATGGCATCCTCACCGGAATCGGCCAGAACATGGAATTCATGTGAGAGACTACCTCCTATGCTGCCTGTATCTGCGAGCACAGCACGGTAGTCGAGACCGGTTCTATCGAAGATGGTTGAGTACGTTTGATACATAAGTTGATAGGTTTCTTGCAAGGATTCTGCATTGCTATGAAAGGAGTAGGCATCTTTCATACAAAACTCTCGAGTTCGCATTACACCAAATCGAGGTCTTCTTTCATCTCTAAATTTAGTTTGGATTTGATAAAAGTTAGCAGGCAGCTGTTTGTAGCTACTAATCTCGCTTCTAATTATATCGGTGATGACCTCTTCATGTGTTGGTCCAAGACAAAAATCACGATCATGTCGATCGTTTAATCTCAGCAGTTCTGGGCCAAATTGACTCCATCGGCCTGATTCCTCCCACAGATCGGCTGGCTGCACAACTGGCATCATTAACTCCAGTGCACCTGATCGATCCATTTCTTCTCTCACTATAGTTTCAACTTTTCGGAATACTCTCAGTCCCAAGGGCATCCAAGAATAAAGCCCTGATGCTACCTTTCGTATCATACCTGCTCGTAACATTAATTGATGACTGATAATTTCTGCATCTGCCGGAGATTCTTTTTTGGTTGTAATTAAGTATTTACTTGCGCGCATGATTTCTTTTAAACCTGAGAAGGGAAGATGATGTTACCATTTTCCTGTTGATATTTGCTCTGTTGCACATCTGAGGAGGTAAGGATAAAGAATGTTTGAACTTCATGCTAGTTTAGAATCTGATAGCGTTAGGATAGGAGATCTACCTCTGAGTTCTGTTCGTTTGTGTAACGACTCAAATTATCCGTGGGTAATTTTAATTCCTCGGCGAAAGGATATTGAAGAGATATATCAATTAAGCCCGGATGACAGGCATCAGATTCTTTTGGAGTCCTCCTGGATATCAGAGTCTTTGGTAGAAATTTTTTCACCTGACAAACTAAATATTGCTACCATCGGAAATATCGTATCCCAATTACATATGCATCATGTTTGTCGATACAAAAAAGATGCCTGCTGGCCTAAGCCTATTTGGGGTCAGGTTAATACGATACCTTACGACAATAGAATTCTTAAAAAAACGATAGAAAGCATACGTCTAAGGCTAGAACCTAATTTAATTTCTATATAATTTTCTAATTCAATTATGTAATACTCTTTGTAGTTTATTAAGCTATTCATGTTCAAAAGCCACCTAATGAATACCATTCTCACAGGGCTATCCCTCATGTATACTGCGCACCCCTGACAAGTAGAGGGGGAAGGCCTGATTTAACATTTATCAGATTGGAACCGAAGTAATGCCGATTTATGAGTATCGTTGTCAATCATGTGGCCACGAGCTAGACAAACTTCAAAAAATGAGCGATCCACCGTTGATAGATTGCCCCGCTTGCGGTAAGCCGACTTTGAAAAAGCTCATTTCAGCATCCGGATTTAGGTTAAGCGGAAGTGGTTGGTATGAAACAGATTTTAAACAAGGCAGTAAAAGAAACATCGTGGATGATAAATCATCGGCTACAGAAAAGCCCGGTGATTCTTCAACTCAAAAATCGACTGAAACTGAAAAAAAGACGGCGAAGGATAGTAATAATAAAGCATCTAATTCTCAGTAATTAGGAAGCGTAGGATTAAATTAAATGGATCGAACAATATATTGTGGCGAAGTGAGAAGCTCTCATTGCGATCAAAAAATCATATTAACTGGATGGGTCGATAGACGCCGCGATCACGGAGGCGTTATCTTTCTCGATCTTCGAGATAGAGAAGGTATCGTTCAGGTAGTCTTTGATTCTGATGCTGGAACATTTTTTGATACTGCAGATAGAGTAAGGTCAGAGTTTGTTCTTAAGGTGACCGGGGTGGTTAGGCCAAGAACTGCAGACACGGTCAATACGAGCATGGATACTGGTGAGATCGAGGTTTATGGTACTGAACTGGAAATACTAAACAACGCTCAAACTCCGCCATTTCAGATGGATGAGTTTGTCACTGTTGGTGAAGACGTTCGGTTGAAATATCGATATATGGATTTGCGTCGTAAAGATATGCAAAGTGCATTACGTTTTCGTTCAGCAGTTACCTCTTCGATAAGGAATTTCTTAGTTGATGATGGATATTTAGATATAGAGACTCCAATCATGACGCGGGCAACTCCTGAAGGTGCAAGAGATTACCTCATTCCATCAAGAACACATCCGGGTGAGTTTTTTGCAATGCCGCAATCCCCTCAACTATTTAAGCAAATGCTTATGGTTGCAGGATTTGATCGTTACTATCAGATTGCAAAATGTTTTAGAGATGAAGATTTACGCGCAGATAGGCAGCCAGAATTTACTCAAATTGACATCGAGGCCTCTTTTGTAAGCGAGGACGATATTATGTCAACAACTGAAAGGATGATAACGAGTGTCTTCTCTGAACATCTAAATGTCGAGTTCTCTAAATTTCCCCAAATGACTTATAAGGACGCGATGCATCGTTATGGATCCGACAAGCCTGATCTGCGCATCCCACTGGAGTTAGTTGAAATCAAGGATTTGTTGAAGGATATTGAATTTAAAGTGTTTTCAGGGCCTGCGAATGATCCCCTATCCCGTGTAACTGCCCTGAAAGTCCCTGGAGGCGGAGATTTATCGAGAAAACAGATCGATGACTATACCAAGTTTGTTGGTATCTATGGAGCAAAGGGATTAGCTTGGATTAAGGTGAACTCGTTAGAAGATGGAATCGAAGGACTTCAATCGCCAATTATCAAGTTTTTAGGTGACGATGTAACATTATCGGTTATGGAGAGAGTTAGCGCTCAAAATGGGGATATTGTATTCTTTGGTGCAGATATCGCTTCCGTTGTAAGTGAAGCTCTGGGTGCTTTAAGATGTAAGGTTGGCGAAGATCTAGACCTCTACACCTGTGACTGGGCTCCTCTCTGGGTGGTTGACTTTCCGATGTTTGAGATGACTGATTCTGGTGCTTTGACACCACTGCATCACCCTTTCACTGCTCCATCTTGTTCTGCTCGAGAGCTTGAAAATGATCCGGCTAATGCATTATCTCGAGCTTACGATATGGTATTAAATGGAGTCGAATTAGGGGGTGGATCGATAAGGATTCATGACCAAGAAATGCAGGCGGTTGTATTTGAGGTGCTTGGAATAAATGATCAGGAGCAGCGAGAAAAGTTTGGCTTTCTGCTGGATGCTCTCAAATTTGGAGCCCCCCCTCATGGTGGAGTCGCCTTTGGCTTAGATCGCCTTATAATGCTAATGGTGGGCGCTGAATCAATTCGAGATGTCATTGCCTTTCCTAAAACTCAATCAGCAGCGTGCCTGTTAACCGATGCCCCAAGTAAGGTTGATAGAGCGCAGCTAAGAGAGCTCAACATCCGTCTTAAGAATAAAGATGACTAGTTTGATTATGGATTTTATAAAGCTGTAGGAAGTGTCACTGAAAGTGAGTGATTTAAGTGCTCTAACGAGTAATCATTTAAAGAGGAAAAACAGATGAAAGTTATTAAAAAAACGAAAGAATATACAATATATCAAAAGGGTTCAGGCCGATATGCAGTGAAGGATTCGGATAAGAACTGGGTCAATGCTGACGAAAAAATTAAGATCCTGCTAGCTGAAGCGCTGATTAAAGCAGTTATGCCATCAGAGTCATCTGCAGAGAAAGCTCCGGCTGAACAAGCTCCATTCGAAGAAGCGCCAGTGAAAGAAGCTCCAGTGGAAGAAGCGCCAGTCGAGGAAGCTCCGGCTGAAGAAGCTCAAGTGGAAGAAGCTCAAGTGGAAGAAGCTCCAGTGGAAGAAGCTCTAGTTGAGGAAGCTCCGGCTGAAGAGGCTCCAGCTGAAGAAGCTCCAGTCGAAGAACAGCCAGCTGAAGAAGCTCCAGCTGAAGAAGCTCCAGTCGAAGAACAGCCAGCTGAAGAAGCTCCAG